>VFQN01000345.1_pt1 | contig 91946 bp, 78 predicted proteins | sample 3512371 | NCBI WGS metagenome assembly VFQN01 (sample SAMN10412370, study PRJNA504923) | tailings metagenome | isolation source: Replicate 2 from Balatoc abandoned mine | place: Philippines: Itogon, Benguet | collected 2017-08-28
TTCCGTCTGACTTCACGCGCACCTTGACGTTGTAGTCCACCACGCGCTTGACGGGTACCAGCACCTTCATGCCTTGGCTCCTGAGAGTTGTTGAAAATCGGTGACGTCAATGGGACGTCTTGAATCCGGCGTGCAGCACCCCGGAAAATCGAACGGTCGTGCTTTTGGCGTTGACGCATTCTAAAGGGCGTTCGGCGGCCCGCCCACGAGTTTAGACCCAGCCCCGCCGGCCTTCACGCGCACGGAGTCACGTCCCCAATCCTTGCCGGATTGTCAAAGCCGCTGCGCCGCAAAGCCCCCGCCGATACAGTGCCCACCGTGGGATAGCGCCATCCGGGCAGGCGGATGTGACAATAGGTATTACCGAGAGCGGCAAGACGATGTGGGGAACCGATGCGAATAGCGGCAGTTGACGACGATCCGGCGCAGCTGGATCTGATCCAGGCCGTCGTGCGCGCCATGGGGCACGACGCGCATCTCTTTCCGGATGCCGGCAGCCTCATGCGCGCCGTGCAGCGCGAAACGTTCGATCTGTTCATCATCGACTGGGAACTGCCCGACATTCCCGGTCCCGCCATCATCCGTTCGCTGCGCGAGCGGGCCACCGCACCCACGCCCATCCTCATGATGACCAATCGCAGCGACGAGCGCGACATCGTGGAGGGCCTGGCCAGCGGCGCCGACGACTACATGGTCAAGTCCTCCCGTGTGGGCGAGATGCGCGCCCGGCTCATGGCGCTTTTGCGCCGCGGCGGCCACATGCGTGCCACGCCCGAAGTGCAGTGGGGGCGCTACCGCTTCCAACTGGAGCAACGTACGGTGTGGGTCGATGGCGTGGAGGTGGACACGCTCAAGGCCAAGGAATTCGACATCGCGCTGCTGATGTTCCGCAACCTGGGCCGGCTGCTCTCGCGCGCCCACCTGATCGAGAGCGTGTGGGGGCCCGGCGCTGACGTGTCTTCGCGCTCGCTCGACGTCTACATCTCGCACGTGCGCAGCCAGCTCGGGCTGCGCGCCGAGGGCGGCTTCCGGCTGGTCTCGGTCTACAACCACGGCTACCGGCTGGAAGACCTGGGCCAGGTCACCCAGCCTCACGCCGCCGCCTGAAAGGCCCCGATGTTCATGCCTTCGACTCAGGCCGGCCGCGCCACACTCGTCCTGGCCGCCAGCCTGCTGGGCGCCGGCCTTGCCACCGCGCAGGACCGCGTGCATACCGTTCAGGCCGGCGATCACCTCTATGGCCTGGCCCAGCGCTATCTGGACGATCCGAACCAGTGGCCGCAGTTGCAGCGGCTCAATCAGGTGCGCGATCCACGCCGACTGACGCCAGGCATGCAACTGGTCATTCCGGCCGCGCTGCTCAGGCCCGAGCCCGTGCCTGCCCGCGTGGTGCATGCCAGCGGCAGTGCCAGCGGCCGCGACCCTGCCGGCGCTGCACGCCCCCTGGCGGCGGGCGACACGGTGCCCGAAGGTTCGCGCATCGACGTCGGCGACGATGGTTTCGTCACCCTGCGACTGGCCGATGGCTCGACGCTGCGGCTGCCGGCCGGCAGCCGCGCGCGCCTGGACGAATTGCGGCAGGCCCCCGGCGGCGCCGCACGATCGACCATCGGGCTCGAACGCGGCCGGATCGACTCCACCGTGGCTCCGCTCACCTCGCCACGCAGCCGCTTCGAAGTTCGCACCCCCCTGGCCACCGGCGGCGTGCGCGGCACCACCTTCGGCGTCGCCGTGGCCGACGACGGCAGCTTCATCGGCGACGTGCGCGAAGGTTCGGTGCAGGTGCAGCGCGCGACGACCACGACCGCGGGCGACAGCGCCCTGTTGCGCGGCGGCGAGGGAACGCGCGTCGGCGCCGACGGCGCGGCCATCATGGTCACGCCCCTGCTGCCCGCGCCCGATCTGGCGGGCCTGCCGGCCGTCGTGGAAGACATCGCTTTCATCGATTTGCCGCTGCCACGCCAGGCCGATGCGTCGCGCTGGCAGGTGCGCATCGCCGCCGACGCGGGGCTGGAGCAGGTCGTGCGCAATGGCGAGTTCCCGGGTTCGGCGCAGGCGCGCTTTCCCGGGCTGCCCGACGGCCGCTACCGCGTGGCGGTGCGTGCCGTGGATGCACGCGGCATTCCTGGGGGGGAGTCGGTGCAGGCGCTGGAGGTCAACGCCCGGCCCGAGCCGCCGCTGCGCATCGAGCCGCAGGGCGGCGCGCGGGTGCACGGCGAGCAATTGCGCATCCGCTGCGCCGACGTTCCGGACGCCATCGGCTACGTGATCCAGCTCGCACGCGACGCGGCATTCACCCAGCCGCAATCCCTGGCCGGGGATGCCGCGGCGGCACGCTGCGAACGCACCCTGGACATGCCCGCGCCCGGCGCTTACTTCTGGCGCGTGGCCACCGTGGCGCTCGAATCCGGCGGGACACGCGACCAGGGCCCGTTCAGCCCGCCCGTGCCATTCACGGTGCTGGCGCTGCCCCCGGTGGGCGCCACGCCGGACATCGACGGCGCGGGCGGCGATACCTTCACCATCCGCTGGACCGAGACCGGCGCCGGCCCGTGGCTGCACCAGTTGCAGATCGCGCACGACGCCGCGTTCTCGCGCCTGCTGCTCGACACGCGCCTCACTTCGCCGAGCTACCAGGGCGCGGCCCTGGAGCCCGGCCAGTATCACGTGCGCGTGCGGCAGATCGATGCCACCACCGGCCTCGAAGGCGCCTGGGGCGGTCGTCAGACTTTCGACGTGCCGGCGCGCCTTCTGAGCGGTGACAACCAGCCCGTGCGCAGCAGCGCGGGCGAGCCCGTGCGCCCCGGCGGCCGATGAGCCCACCCGCGTCGCCCGCCTCGCGCCGCCGCGCACGCTGGCGCGAATGGGTTGCGCTCTCGGCGCTGCTGCTGGCCTTCACCGCGCTGCTGGCCGGGCTGCAGGTGTTCGAGCGCATCGACAACCTGTGGCGCGATCAGCTGGGGCGCTGGACGCGCCACGCCGCATCGCCCGGGATCGTGCTGGTGGTCATCGACGACCGCAGCCTGGCCGAGGTGGGCCGCTGGCCCTGGCCGCGCACCGTGCACGCTGCACTGCTCGACCGGCTGGCGCTGGCGCGGCCGCGTGCCATCGGGCTCGACCTGATCCTCACCGAGCCCGACGCGGCCGACGTGCATCTGGCCGCCGCGATGCAACGCGCCGCACCGGTGGTGCTGCCGGTGCTGCTGCTCGACCGCAGCGGCGCGGGCAGCCTGGAGCGCGTGAGCCCTACCGCACCGCTGGCTGCCGCAGCGGCGGCCCAGGCTCACATCCATCTGGAGATCGACCCCGACGGCATCGTGCGCAGCACGTTCCTGCGCGAGGGCCGCGGCGATGCGTGGTGGGACCAGTTCGGCCTGGCCGTGCTGCGCGCGGGCGGCTTCCAGCCCACGACCCTGCCGGGCCGTCGCGCGCCGCCGCCGTCCGATGCATCGGGCCGTGCGTGGCTGCGCGACCACTGGATGCAGATTCCGTTCGCCGGCCCGGCCGGGAGCTTTCGCACGGTGTCGTACGTGGACGTCCTGCGGGGCGACGTGCCCGCCGACACCTTCGCCGGCAAGTATGTGCTGGTGGGCGCCACCTCGGCTGGCATGGGCGACGCCTACCCCACGCCCTGGTCGGCAGGCAGCGACCTCATGGCGGGCGTGGAAATCTCCGCCCACGTGATGAACGCCCTGCTGGCCGACCTGAGGCTGGAGCGCGCCACACCCGCGCAGGACATCGTCTTCGCGCTGCTGCCGGTCGCCCTCGCGCTGCTGGCCGTGATGTGGCTGGCGCCGACGGCGTCGCTGCTCGGGAGCGCCGCCCTGATCGTGCTGGTGCTGCTGTCGAGCGCGCTGGCGCAACGCCTGCTGGGCCTGCAGCTCGCGCCATCGGCCGCAGTGGCCGGCGTGGCGCTGGCCTATCCGTTATGGATCTGGCGCCGCCTGCGCGCGGCCACCGACTACCTGCTGGAAGAGTCGGCCTGCATGGAGCAGCGGCGCGACCTGCCCGCCATGCAGCCGGGCGCGCGCACGGTGGACCTGCTCGACCGCCACATCGACGGACTGCGCGGTGCGTCCGAGCAACTGCGCAACCTGCACCGCTTCGTGAGCGACACGCTCGACAGCCTGCCCGACGCCACGCTGATCGCCGATACCGGGGGCGTCGTGCTGATGCACAACCAGATGGCACAGCGGCATTTCGGCGACACGGCGCTGCGCGGCCAGCGGCTCGATGCGCTGCTGCGCGACGTGCTGCGCACCGGCACGCGCCAGGCCGTGCTGCCCGAAGGGCGGCTGGCGCAGGACCCACAGCCCTGGAGTGCCGAGGCCTGCGATGCGCGCGGACGCGACCTGCTCGCCAAGTTCGCGCCCTGCTTCAACACCGATGGCGCGCTCACCGGATGGATCGCGAGCCTGACCGACATCTCCGCCATCCGCGCCGCCGAGCGGCAGCGCGACGTGGCGCTGCGCTTCATCTCGCACGACATGCGCTCGCCGCAGAGCTCCATCCTCGCGCTGCTGGAACTGCACCGCATGACGCAGGCCGACGCGGCCCAGTCGCTGCAGCCCGACACCGTGGACCGCATCGAGCGCCACGCCCGCCGCACGCTCGAGCTGGCCGAAGAGTTCGTCCAGCTCGCGCGCGCCGAATCCAGCGCCTACCAGCTCACCCTGCTCGACCTGGGCGAGCTGCTGGGCGACGCCATCGACGAGGTGTGGCCGCAGGCGCAGGCGCGGCGCGTGCGCTTCACCCAGGAGCGCCCACCCGGCCCCGCGCTGTGCGAGGCTGACCGCGGCCTGCTCCTGCGGGCCCTCGCCAACCTGCTGGGTAACGCAGTCAAGTACGGCCGCGAAGGCGGGACCGTGGATTGCACGCTGCGCGCCAACGGTGCCGACTGGACGCTGGGCATCCGCGACCAGGGGCCGGGTCTCACACCGGCGCAGCAGGAAGAACTCTTCACCGCCTGGCGGCGCCTCGCACCCGAAGGCGGCAGCCCGGGCGTGGGACTCGGACTCGTGTTCGTGCGCACCGTGGCCACGCGGCATGGTGGCCGCATCGAAGTGAGCAGCCGGCCCGGCCAGGGCACGCTGTTCGAGCTGTCGCTGCCGCGCGCCGAGGGCTGACGACGGCAGGCGAGGGCCGCTTTTTCATCGCCGGGCCGCCCCAAGATGAAAAGCCCCCCCCGGGGGGCATGGGGGCCATTTTTCAGGCCCGGCCGAGCCGTCCGTCGCCCTTCGCACGGTGGAGTGTTAAACGAAGATTAATTCGTTTGTGCGCGTGCAGGCCGCTGCCTAGAGTCCGCTCCATGAGCCCGGCAACCCGCCGTGGCCCGCACTCCCAGGAGCCGCAGATGACCACCGCCAGCATCCCCATGCACATCAAGGCCTACCGCGTGGCAGCGCATGACTCGCCCATCGCGATGCCGCGCTCCAACAGGACGGACGACGGCGTGCGCGAAGCCGTGGTGGCCTACGAGTCGCCCGAACTGGCCTCCCTGTGCACGTTCGAGTCGCTGGCCGACGAGTCCGCGCTGCTGCGCGAAACCTTGCTGCTGCCGGGCGATCCGCAACTGCACCGGCATCTCACCGTCGAAGGCACGGGCACCTGGAGCGACACGCCGCAGGCACGCCGTGAGTTCTTCCGCTACCTCAAGCGCAACAGCCTGCTGTGTGCCTGGGTGCCGAGCGAGTTCGCAGAGAACCAGCACATCCTGCTGCTCGACCCCGAGCATCCAGCCTACGGTTCGATCCAGATCGAGTTCCGTTACCTCACGCAGCGTGCGCACGACCAGCTCGACGCCCGCGCCCCCGTGTCAGGCCTTCTGCTGCCCGCCGGCATGCGGCCTGTGCATCGCGGCTCGCACCGCGCGGCCGGCCGCCATCTGCACGCCTAGAACGCGCCACCCGACAGCGAGGCCCACCATGCCTGCCAGCCCCATCCACATCGATCCCGCCTCCGGCCTGCGCGCCTTGCTGGATGACACCAGCCGCACCATCCGGCTCTTCTTCAGTCGCCGCGACGCCGGCCACGCACGCTCTGCAGCGCTGCGCGTGGCCCGGGCCGCCCTGCGCCTGCACGCGGGCAGCGACCCGCTGCAGGCCTGGCCTGCCAGCCTGCAGCTGGATCCCGGCCTCGGCCGCGCGCGCTGCCTGCAACGCCTGATGCCGCTGGACACCTGGAGCGTGGCATCGGACGACGTCGATCCCGGCCCCGCCGGGCTGGACAACGCCGCCGGCTATCTGTTCGTGGCGGTGATGTTGCTGGCGCCACGCATCGCGCTCTCGGCCGAGGCGCAGGTGCTGCGCCTGTGGTACCTGGGCACACGCTCGTCGATGCAGCGCCCCGACGTGCAGCGCGTCTTCGGCGATCTGCGCCCGCTGCCGGCGCACCAGCAACTGGCCGTGGGCGCCTATGTGCTGGACCGCATGGATGCGCGCCGCGAGGCGAAGGCCGCCGGCGAAGCGGCGCTCAGCCCGCAGGCAGCGACGACGGCTGCGGCGGCGGCTCATGCGGCCGGTCACCGGCCAGCGCCCGCGCTGCATCACTGAGCTCGGGCACGTGCACCACGCGGTGCGGCTGCGGGATGGTGATGCCCGCGTCGCGCAGGCCCTTGAGGATGGCGATGTTGACCGCCGACCTGATGTTGGCCTGGCCCTTCTCCGGATCGGCGACCCAGAAGTTGAGGCTGAACTCCAGCCCGTCGGGCACGAAATTGACGAGGAAGGCCACCGGCGCCGGATCGGACAGCGCGCGCGGTTGCACCTGCGCCGCGTTCTCGAGGATGCCGCGCACCTGATCCACGTCGCTGTCGAAGGCCACGATGATGTTGGTGGTGAGGTTGAACTTGCGGTCGGAGACCGAGAGGTTCTCCACGCGCTGCGTCATCAGCGACTCGTTGGGCACGATGGACTCGCGTCCGTTGCCCGCGCGGATCAGCGTGTAGCGGGTCTTGATGTCGGTGATGCGGCCCTCGAACGAATCGACGCGCACGTTGTCGCCGATGCGCAGCGAGCGCTCCAGCAGGATCACGAAGCCGCTCACGTAGTTGGCGGCCAGCTTCTGCATGCCGAAGCCCAGGCCGACGCCGGCCGCGCCGCCGAACACCGACAGCGCCGTGAGGTCTACCCCGACCGCCGACAGCGCGAACAGCAGACCCACCAGGATGAGCACCGAACGCGTGATGTTGGAGGCGACCTTGCGCATCGACAGGTCGGCCACGTGCTCGCGCAGCACGCGTTTCTCGAACGTGGCTGCAATCCACAGCGTGACCACGAGCACGAGACCGGCCGAGATCGCGCCCTCGATCAGGGTTCGGATGCTCACGCCCGACTTGCCGAAAGGCAGCGTGATGGTGTCCAGATCCTGCAGCAGCGGCTGCAGCAGGCCGACGCTCCAGAGCGCGGCCGCCACCCAGGCCATCCATGAAATCAGCTGCTCGACCAGACGCACGAAGCCCGAATTGGGAAACACGATGCGCAGCACGCGTGCGCACAGCCGGATGACGGCGAGCGACACCAGGATGGGCACCGCCACCTTCAGCAGCACTACCGGCTGGAAGCGCACGACCACATGGCTCGCCACGCCCACCAGGACCAGCGCCAGCACGGCGAACAGGAAGCCATCGAAAGGCGAGCGTCCGAACAGCACCGAATTCTCGCGCGGATTGCGCCGGTAGGCCGCGCGGCTGATGAAGCCCGCCACCAGCAGGCAGGCGATCAGCACCGCCAGTTCGATCCAGGTGTTGGACTGGCGGAAGTCCTCGGCCAGCCGTTGAAGTTCGAGCAGTTCCATTCGGTGCGTCGCCGCGCCTTTCACGCGGTCAGAGATCGGCGAGTTCGCGCACGTGGGCTTCCACGCTGCGCGCCAGCGCGTCCAGGTTGTAGCCGCCTTCCAGGCACGAGACGATGCGGCCCCGGGCGAACCGCCGCGCCACGTCGCGCACGCGCAGGGTGATCCAGGCGAAGTCCTGCTCGGTGAGCCCGAGCTGGCCCAGGTCGTCGTCGCGGTGCGCGTCGAAGCCCGCACTCACGAAGATCATCTCGGGCCGGAACGCCTCGAGCCGGGGGATCCACTGGGCCTCGATCATCTCGCGCACGTCCATGCCCTTCGTGTAGGCGGGCACCGGCACATTGACCATGTTGGGGCCGGCCGGCACATCGCCGCTGTACGGATAGAAGGGATGCTGGAACAGGCCCACCATGAGCACGCGCGGGTCGCCGGCCAGGATGTCTTCGGTGCCGTTGCCGTGATGCACGTCGAAATCGACCACGGCCACGCGCGAGAGGCCGTGGCGCTCGAGCGCATAGCGGGCGGCCACCGCCACGTTGTTGAAGAAGCAGAAGCCCATGGCGCGGTCACGGCAGGCGTGGTGGCCGGGCGGACGCACGGCACAGAAGGCGTTCTCGATCTCGCCGGCGATGACGGCGTCGGTGGCCGCGATGGCGGCGCCCGCGGCGCGCAGCGCGGCGTCCCAGGTGTGGGCGTTGACGGCGGTGTCGGGATCGACATGCACGTGGCCAGGGCCGCCGGCGCGTGCCTGCTCGATCACCGTGTCGCGCAGGCCGCGCATGGCGGCCACGTGCATGCGGCCGTGGGCGAGTTCGAGGTCTTCGACCGACGCTTCGGGTGCCTCGCGCCGCTCGAGCGCGTCGGCCACGCCGGTGACGAGCAAGCGGTCTTCGATGACGTCGAGTCGCTGTGGACACTCGGGGTGGCCGTCACCCATGTCATGCCGATGGCATGCGGCGTGGAAAAAATAACCGGTGGTGGTCACAGTTATTCCGGATTCTTGCTGTTTGTTTCCCGTTTTCGGCTAACGTCGGGCGCGAGGATATTGCCAGCAGAACACCAACAATGAACGCTCAGGAAAAGCTCCAGTCCCTTCTCGGCCAGCTTAACACCGTCATCGTGGGCAAGGCGCCGCAGGTCCAGGACTGCGTGGCCTGCCTGCTGGCCGGCGGCCATCTGCTGATCGAGGACGTTCCCGGCGTGGGCAAGACCACGCTGGCGCACGCCCTGGCACGCACCTTCGGGCTGCAGTTCTCGCGCGTGCAGTTCACCGCCGACCTCATGCCCAGCGATCTCACCGGTGTCTCTGTGTACGAGCGCGACCGGCAGGGTTTCGTCTTCCATCCCGGCCCGGTGTTCGCCCAGGTGCTGCTGGCCGACGAGATCAACCGCGCCAGCCCCAAGACGCAGAGCGCGCTGCTCGAAGCGATGGAAGAGCGCCAGGTCACCGTCGAAGGCGAAACCCGCGCCCTGCCACTGCCGTTCTTCGTCATCGCCACGCAGAACCCGCACGACCAGCTGGGCACCTTCGCGCTCCCCGAGTCGCAGCTCGACCGCTTCCTCATGCGCATCTCCCTCGGCTATCCCGACCGGGCGGCCGAGCGCGCCCTGCTCTCGGGCGCCGACCGACGCGACTTGCTCGAACACCTGCCGGCCCTGCTGTCCGAGGGCGAGCTGCAACAGCTGCAGCGTGCCGTGCAGCAGGTGCATGCATCCGAGCCCCTGCTGGACTACCTGCAGTCGCTGGTCGCAGCCACGCGATCGGGCCAGTGGTTCCTGCAGGGCCTGTCTCCGCGCGCCAGCATCGCCATCCTGCGCGCCGCCAAGGCGCAGGCGCTGATCGCCGGCCGCGACTACGTGGCGCCCGACGACCTGCAGGCCGTGCTGCCGCAGACCGCAGCGCACCGCCTCGTGCCCGTGAGCGACGCCGGCCGCGGCGCCGTGCAGCAAGTGCGCGCCATGATCGAGGCCGTGCCGCTGCCATGAGCCCGCGTGCGCGCCTGCGCCAGTGGTGGCATTCGCGCCTGCCGCAGGCGGACAGCACCACGCTCACGCAGCGCAACGTCTACATCCTGCCCACGCGTCCGGGCCTGATGCTGGCCATCACCTTGCTGGCGCTGCTGGTGGCGTCGATCAACTACCAGCTCAATCTGGGATTCCTGCTCACCTTCATGCTGGCCGGCAGCGCGGCCGTGGGCATGCACGTGTGCCACGGCACGCTGCGCGGCCTCACGCTGCGGCTGGCGCCGCCCGAGCCGTGCTTCGCGGGCCAGCATGCGCCGCTCGAAGTGCTGCTGGACAACCCGGGGCGGCGCACGCGCCATGCCGTCGGCCTGGCCGTCGAGGGCAGCGGGCACTGGTCGTGGGTCGATGTCGATGCGCGTGCCACCGCCACGGTCGGCCTCGCTTTCCAGCCGCAGCGGCGCGGCCTGCACCGCATTCCCACGCTGACGGCCGAGACGCGCTTTCCGCTGGGCACCTTCCGCGTCTGGACGATCTGGCGGCCGGCGGCGCAGATCCTGGTCTATCCGGCACCGGAGCCCCAGGCCCCGCCGCTGCCGCCCGGCGAGCCGCGCAGCGATGGCGCGGCGGCTGCGCAGGCCGTGGCGACCACGGGGGAGTTCGACGGCGTGCGCACCTACCGGCGGGGAGATCCGCTCAAGCTCGTGGTGTGGAAGAAGGCGGCGCTCGCGCTGTCCAGCGAATCGGGCGAACTGGTGAGCCGCGATGCCCAGCAGGCGCAGCGGCACGAGCTGTGGCTGGACTTCGCAAAGAACGGCGCCAGCGATGCCGAGCACCGCATCGCCCGACTGGCCGCCTGGGTGCTGATGGCGGACCGCGCGGCGCTGGAGTACGGGCTGCGGCTGCCGGGACGCGAGATCGCTCCGGCCAGCGGCGAGGCCCATCGCCGTCGCTGCCTGGAGGCCCTGGCGCTGTGCTGAACCGCCTGTCCACCCTGCCGCGCGAGGCGCGCGACACGCTGTTCCTGCTGGCCGTGATCGGTTGGGTGCTGGTGCCGCTGGTGCCGCACCTGCCGCTGTGGTGCACGGCCTTCGCGGCTGCCATCCTGGCCTGGCGCGGTTGGCTGGCCTGGCACGGCCGCCCGCTGCCCAGTTCATGGTGGGTGGCCGGGCTGCTGGCGATCACCGTGGTGGCCACGCTGGCCTCGCACCGCACGGTGCTGGGGCGCGACGCAGGAGTGACGCTCACCGTGGTGCTGCTCGCGCTCAAGACGCTGGAGCTGCGCGCGCGGCGCGATGCCTTCGTCGTGTTTTTCCTGGGCTTCTTCGTGATGCTCTCGAACTTCTTCTTCTCGCAATCGCTGCCCACGGCAGCGGCGATCCTGCTCGGCCTGTTCGGCCTGCTCACGGCCCTGGTCAATGCCCACATGCCGGTCGGCCGGCCGCCGCTGGCACTGGCGGCCCGCACGGCGGGCAAGATGGTGCTGCTGGGCGCGCCCATCATGGCCGCGCTCTTCATGCTGTTCCCGCGCCTGGCGCCGCTGTGGGGCGTGCCGGGCGATGCGATGGCTGGCAAGAGCGGGCTGTCGTCGAGCATGGAGATCGGCTCCATTGCCTCGCTCGCGCTCGATGGCTCGATCGCCCTGCGCATCCGCTTCGAAGGCCCCACGCCGCCCCAGCGCGACCTGTACTTCCGTGGCCCCGTGTTCGGCGCGTTCGACGGCCGCCAGTGGCAGCCGCTCAACCCGCGCACCGCGCGCAGCTTTCCCGCCGACGCCGATCTGCAGGTCAGTGGCGAGCCCTACCGCTACCAGGTCACCATGGAAGCCAGCCGGCGGCCATGGCTGTTCGTGATGGAGGCCGCCTTGCGTCCGCCGCGCGTGCCGGGCTACGGCGTGGCGATGACGCAGGATCTGCAATGGAGCACCGACCGCATCGTCGGCGACCTGATCCGCTACGACGTCGAGAGCTACCCCGAATTCCGCCACGGCCCGCGCCGCTTCGTGCCGGGCCTCGAGCTCTACCTCCAGTTGCCCGAAGGGAGCGATCCGCGCACGCGCGAGCTGGCGCGAGAGATCGCCGCCGCCGCCGGCCGCGACACCCGCGCGCGCGTGCAGGCCGTCATGGACCGGCTGCGCACCGGCGGCTACACCTATACGCTGGAGCCCGGTGTGTTCGGCCAGCACACGGCCGACGAGTTCTGGTTCGACCGCAAGATGGGCTTCTGCGAGCACATCGCCTCGGCTTTCGTCGTGCTGATGCGCGCCATGGAGGTGCCTGCGCGCATCGTCACCGGCTATCAGGGGGGCGAGGTCAACAACGTCGACGGCTACTGGACGCTGCGCCAGAGCGATGCGCATGCCTGGGCCGAGGTGTGGGAGGCCGGCACCGGCTGGGTGCGCGTCGATCCGACGTCCGCCGTGTTTCCGGGCCGCACCGGCGCATTCCAGCGCCTGCAGGCCGAACCCGGCGTCATCGCGGGCGCCTTCGGCGGCGCACTCGACTCGTTCAGCCCGGGTCTGTTCACGCGCATGCGCGCGGCCTGGGAAGCCGTCAACAACCGCTGGAACCAGTGGGTGCTCAACTATTCGCAGACGCGCCAGCTCGATCTGCTGCGCCAGCTCGGCTTCGACTCGCCCACCTGGCAGGACCTGGTGGTGCTGATCGGCGCCCTGCTGGGCCTGGCGGGCCTGGGCGGTGTGGCCTGGAGCCTGTGGAGCCGCGCGCAGCACGATCCCTGGCTGCGCCTGCTCTCGCAGGCCCGCCGAGCGCTGGAGAAAGGCGGCTTGCAAAGCCCGGCGGCCAGCACGCCGCGATCGCTCGCCCACCTGGCCGAGCAACAATTCGGCGAGCAGGCACGCGCCGCCAGCCGGTGGCTGCTGCGGCTGGAAGCACAACGTTACGCGCGTGAGTCCGCACGGCACGAGGGGCTGGCACAGCTGCGGCGAGAATTCAGGCAGATCTCCTGGCCACGCGCGCAATGAACTTCAAAGTCTCCCGCTCCCTGCCCTGCCTTCCGTCCTTCCCGTCATTGCTCACCGCTGCGCCACGGCGCACGGCGTCCCGGCACCGCTTCAGCTTCGTGGTCACGGCAGCGCTTGCAGGCGCGCTGATGGCGCCCATCGTGTCCACCTGGGCACAGGGAGTGCCGGCCAAGCGGCCGGCCAAGCAGGCACCCCGCCCGGCCGTCACCTACGACACCCGGGCCGAGGCCATGGCCTTCGCCGATGACCTGGCGAGCCGCCGCGACCTCGACCGCGCCTGGGTGCGCCAGGCCATCGGTCAGGCCCGCTTCCTGACCAACGTGCCGCGCCTGATGCAGCCTGCACCACCGGGCACGCCCAAGAACTGGCGCGTCTATCGCAGCCGCTTCATCGACGCGACGCGTATCGCCGCCGGCGTGCGGTTCTGGCAGGACAACGACGCCACGCTGGCACGCGCTGAAGCCGAGTACGGCGTGCCGGCCGCCATGATCGTGGGCATCATCGGCGTGGAAACCATCTACGGCCAGCAGATGGGAACGTTCCGCGTGATCGATGCCCTCGCCACGCTGGCCTTCGACTTTCCCGAATCGCACCCGCGCGCGAAGGAACGCACCGAGTTCTTCCGCGGCGAGCTCGAACAGTTCCTCAGCCTGCAAAGCCGCACCGGCGGCGATCCGCTCGAGCCCGTGGGCAGCTATGCCGGCGCCATGGGCCTGCCGCAGTTCATGCCCTCGAGCTGGGTGCGCTGGGCGGTCGACTTCGACGGCGACGGACGGGTGGACCTGCGGGGCAGCCCCGCCGACGCCATCGGCTCGGTGGCCAACTACTTCAAGGCGTTCGGATGGAAGACCGGCATGCCCACGCATTACCCGGTCCGGTTCGACAGCAGCAGGCTGGATATGGACGCACTGATGGCGCCCGACATCCTGCCCACCTTCAGCATCGAAGGCTTCCAGGCTAGGGGGGCGGTGATCGAAGGCCCCGCGCTCACGCACACGGGCCCGCTGGCGCTGATCGAGCTGCAGAACGGAAACGACCCCGCGCAGTACGTGGCCGGCACCGAGAATTTCTACGTCATCACGCGCTACAACTGGAGCAGCTACTACGCCATGGCCGTGATCGAACTCGCGCGCGAAGTGCAGCAGGCGGCCGGGCGGTGAACTCCATGCAGCAGGCGCACGACGATCGCACGGCGGAGAACTGGATCTACGACTTCATCGAGGCGCACCGCCAGCTCGATCCTGACGGCGAGTTCGATCTGGAGCTGGTGGCTGAACACGCCCGCCTGGCCTGGGACACCGACGCGCAGGACATGCGCGCGCGCGACGCGGCAGAGGTGTACCACCGGGAATCGCAACTGCCGCAGGCACTCACGCTGTGGGTGGCCAAGGTGCTGGGCGAGCCGATCGACCGCTTCGCCCAGTGAGCGGACGCGGCGCCCGCCGGCGCCCCTGTGCTTACTGCGTCACTGGCACCAGGAATTCGCGACTGATGCGCGAGCCCAGTTCGTTCACGCGGTCGAGGAACTGCGTCAGGAAGGCATGCAGCCCGGTAGCCAGGATCTCGTCGATGCGTCCGTATTGCAGGTCGGCGCGCAGCTTGCCGGCACGGCGCAAGGTTTCGCTGGCCGGGTCGGCCGCCACCATGGCCAGGTTGCCCACCACTTCGTTGAGGCTGGCGTGCAGCGACCTCGGCATGTCGGGGCGCAGGATCAGTAGATCGGCCACGCGCTCGGGCCGGATTACGTCGCGGTAGACCTTGCGGTAGATTTCGAAGGCCGAGACGCTGCGCAGGATCGCGCTCCAGTGATAGAAGTCGTATTCCTGGTCGCGCTCGCTGGCGGCGCCGAAGAAGTCGCTCTGCACGGCATGGAACTTCACATCGACCAGGCGCGCCGTGTTGTCGGCACGTTCGAGGAAGGTGCCCATGCGCATGAAGTGCAGCGCCTCGTCCATCAGCATGGTGCCCACGGTGACGCCGCGCGAGAGGTGCGAGCGGAACTTCACCCATTCGAAGAACTGGCCCGGATCGCGCTCGAACTCGCCGGCCTTGAGCATGCGGCGGCATTCGAGCCAGGTGGTGTTCTGCGTTTCCCAGGCCTCGGTGGTGAGCGAGCCGCGCACGGCGCGCGCATTCTCGCGCGCGGCGCGCAGGCACGAGATGATGGACGAGGGGTTGTTCTCGTCCTTCACCATGAACTCCATCACGCGGTCGGCCTCGATCTGGCCGTGCAGCGCCCCGTAGGACGGCAGCAGTTCGCTGATCGACAGCAGGCCCTGCCAGCCCATCTGCGCGACGGCGGCCGACTGCGGCAGCAGCGAGGTCTGGTAGTTGACGTCCAGCATGCGCGCCGTGTTCTCGGCACGTTCGGTATAGCGGGACATCCAGTAGAGGTGGTCGGCGGTGCGGGACAGCATGATTTCAGTTCCTTGCGCCGGCGGTCTGGCTCTGGGTTTGAGACGATGAAGACTGCGACTGGGATTGCGATGACGCCGGGGCACGGCCGCCGCGGGCCGCGTCTTCCAGGATCCACGTGTCCTTGGTGCCGCCGCCTTGCGACGAGTTGACCACCAGCGAGCCTTCCTTGAGTGCCACACGCGTGAGGCCGCCGGGCACCATCTGCACTTCCTTGCCCGAGAGCACGAAGGGCCGCAGGTCGATGTGACGCGGCGCGATGCCGGATTCGACGAAGGTCGGGCAGCTCGACAGGCTGAGCGTGGGCTGGGCGATGTAGCCGGCCGGGTTGGCTTCCACCGCACGGCGGAAGTCCTCGATCTCGGCCTGCGTGGCGGCCGGGCCGACCAGCATGCCGTAGCCGCCGGCACCGTGCACTTCCTTGACCACCAGGTCCTTGAGGTTGGCCAGAACGTACGACAGGTCGTCCCGGTTGCGGCACATGTAGGTGGGCACGTTGTTGAGGATCGGCTTCTCGCCCAGGTAGAACTCGATCATCTTGGGCACGTAGGGGTAGATGGACTTGTCGTCCGCCACGCCGGTGCCCACCGCATTGCAGATGGTGACGTTGCCGGCCTTGTAGGCGCGCATGAGCCCCGCCGCGCCCAGCGTCGACGTGGGGCGGAACACCTCGGGGTCGAGAAAGTCGTCGTCCACGCGGCGGTAGATCACGTCCACACGCTTCGGGCCGCGCGTGGTGCGCATCCAGACGAAATCGTCCTTGACGAACAGGTCTTGCCCTTCGACGAGCTCCACGCCCATCTGCTGGGCCAGGAAGGCGTGCTCGAAGTAGGCGCTGTTGTACATGCCGGGCGTGAGCACCACCACCGTGGGCTCGGCCGTGGCCGGCGGCGAGGAGGCGCGCAGCGTCTCCAGCAGCAGGTCGGGATAGTGCGCCACGGGCGCCACGCGGTTCTGGTTGAACAGCTCCGGGAAGAGCCGCATCATCATCTTGCGGTTCTCCAGCATGTAGCTCACGCCGCTGGGCACGCGCAGGTTGTCTTCCAGCACGTAGTATTCGCCCTCGCCGCGCGCGTTGGGGGCGCGCACGATGTCGATGCCGGCGATGTGCGAATAGATCTGGTTGGGCACCGTCACGCCGATCATCTCGGGGCGGAACTGCGCATTACCCACGATCTGCTCGGCGGGGATCACGCCGGCCTTGATGATTTCCTGGTCGTGGTAGACGTCATGGATGAAGCGGTTGAGGGCGGTGACACGCTGCACCAGGCCTTTTTCCATGCTGGCCCATTCGTGGGCCGGGATGATGCGGGGGATGAGGTCGAAGGGGATGAGCCGCTCGGTGCCGGCGCCGTCCTCGTCCTTGGCGCCGTAGACCGCGAAGGTGATGCCCACACGGCGGAAGATCATTTCCGCCTCTTCCCGACGGGCCCGCATCGCATCGGCGGATTGCCGGGCCAGCCATTTGTCGTAGCTCTTGTAATGGTCCCGCACATCCCCCGATGTCGCGTGCATCTCGTCGAATTTCAGCATAGGCAGCCTTTTTTTCTCCTGCCCGACAGGATAGCAATTTCCAGGCCGCCGTCGCGTCGGACAACGGCGGCGGACCGGCGACGCCGGCCTAGCGCCCGGCCGCAGCCGCCGCGTCGGCCTGCGCGTGATGCCAATAGCGTCGCCGCTCGTCGCGCGTGCAGAACCACTGGCCCGGCGCTCGCGAATGCCAGCGCAGCGCGCCACAGCCCGGCGTGCCGACTACCGGAACGCCGGCTGCGGCATAGCGCTCCAGCACGGCCGACGCCGGGTGGCCGAAGCGGTTGCGGTAGCCCGCCTGCACCACGGCCACCGCTGGCGACACCGCGTCGATGAAGTCCGCGGACGACGAGGTGCCGCTGCCATGGTGCGGCGCCAGCAGGAGGTCAGCCGCAAGGGGTACGCCCGCCTCCACCAGCGCGCGCTCCTGTGCCCGCTCGATGTCTCCTGTGAGCAAGGCCGCCGTGCCATCGGCAGCTACCACGCGCAGCACGCACGAGCGCGCATTCGGCCTCACCGCCGCGCCCTCGCCCGGCGGCGGATGCAGCACTTCGAAGCGCACGCCGTCCCACGTCCAGGCCTGGCCGGCTTCACAGTCCCGCGTGGGGGCCAGCGCGCGCAAGGCGTGGCCCGGTTCGAGCGACGCCAGCACCGGCAGGCCCGGTTGGGCGGCCAGGATGGAAGCGGCACCGCCCGTGTGGTCGCTGTCACGGTGGCTGAGCACCAGCAGATCGGGCCGCTCGCCCAGCGCCCGCAGCAACGGCACCAGCACGCGGCCGCCCGCGTCGTTGTCCGCCGACCAGCGCGGGCCGCTGTCGTAGAGCAGCCCGTGCTGCCGCGTGCGCACCAGCACCGCATTGCCCTGCCCGACATCGGCCGCCAGCACGTCGAAGCGGCCCGTGCCCGGGCGCGGGGGCTGCCACAGCAGCGCTGGCAGCAGCAGCGGCAGGCCGAGCAGGCGCAGGCGCCACGGCAGCCGCATCACCAGCAGCACACCGCCCGCCACGGCCAACGCGCCCAGCCAGGGTGCCACGGCGGGCCGCGACAGCGTGGCGAGAGGCCAGGACGCAAGATGCGCCAGCAGCCAGCCCAGCGCCTGCACCGCCAGCGCGGACGCGCTCCAGAGCGCCGGCACGGCCACACCCAGCATCGCCAGCGGCGTGACCACCAGCGTCACCCACGGAATCGCCACGAGGTTGGCCAGCAGCCCGACCAGCGACACCTGCTGGAACAGCAGCAGCGTGAGCGGCGCCAGCGCCGCCGTGATCACCACCTGCTCGCGCAGCAGCGCGCCCAGGCCGTGCAGCGCACGGTGCACGCCAGCCCGGTCGGGCGCGGCCTCCATCCGTGCGCCGGCCATGCCTGCGTCGGTGGCGAACAACACGCCCACGGCGACGAAGCTCAGCCAGAAGCCCGCCTGCAGCAGTGCCCACGGATCGGCCGCCAGCACGACGGCCGCCGCCAGCAGCCACACCTGCGGCCAGGGCCAGCGCCTGCCGGCCAGCCGCAGCAGGGCCACGGCGGCCAGCATCAGCACCGTGCGCTGCGACGGAACGCCCCAGCCGCTGAACACGGCGTAGGCCGCGGCCAGCGAAACGCCCGCGATCAGCGCCGCATGCTGCGCCGGGCAGGCCAGGCACAGCCGGGCGGAGCGGCGCCACGCGCGCGCCGCCACCGCCGCCGCGATCCAGGCGAACAGCGTGACGTGCAGGCCCGAGATGCTCATCAGGTGCGCCACGCCGGTTTCGCGGAACAGCTGCCAGTCGGCACGGCCGATGGCCGCCTGGTCGCCCGTCACCAGGGCCGCCACCACGCCGGCAGACTGTGCCTCGTCCACGCGCGCCACGATGGCGTCGCGCACGGCCTGGCGGGCGCGTTCCACCGGTCTCCGCCAGCCGGCCGCCTGCAGCCGCGTGGCGGCGGCGATCGACCCCGAGGCCTGCAGGCCCTGTTCCCAGAACCAGAGCTCGGTGTCGAAGCCGTGCGGGTTGAGCAGACCGTGCGGCGCCTTCAGCCGCACGATGAGGCGCCAGCGCTCGCCAGGCACGAAAGGCGGTGCAGCAATGCCGCCTTCGCCCGTCCACCACCCCAGGCTGAGCTGCGCCGGCAGGCGCACCGGCTCGCCGCGCCAGAACGCCTGATCGGCCTCGAAGCGCAGCCGCGTGCCGGCCGGACCCTGCTGCGGCATCGCATCGACGACGCCCTCCACCTGCAGTTCCCGGCCTTCGAGCGGCGGCGCCAGCGCATTGGCCGCGAACAGCGCCGCCCGGCTGCTGCACACACCGAACGCCAGCAACGCCGCCGACAGCGCCCAGGCCAGCTTCGCCCCGCCGAACGAGGCGCCGACGTGACGTCGGCCCAGCATCGCAGCCACTGCCGCCAGGACCACGGCGGCAGCCAGCCACAGCGCGCACGCGGCTGCCGACGGCAGCACCGCCTGCTGCAGTTGCCACGCCGTGCCGGCCACCCAGCCCAGCAACACCGGCGCTGGCGACGGCGCCGCATCGGTCCCTCGGCGCGTGATGACGCGCGTTTCCGCGCCATGCATCGCGCTGTCTCCGCTCTCCCTGTGAAGGGCGCGGATTGTGCAGGCGTGCGGGCCCCGCGGCGCACGGGCGTCAACACTGGAAACAACTCGGCGTCAGCCCCCGGCGGGCAATCTGTCATGCCGACTGGCTCGCCTCTTGCTAGGATGCGTCGTCGCGGGCGTCGTCCGCGGCTCCATGCTTTCGAGACAACTGCATGTCCATCCACGCTGCCCTCCACCACGTCACCCACTACAAATACGACCGCCCGGTGAACCTCGGTCCCCAGGTCATCCGCCTGCGGCCCGCACCGCACTGCCGCAGCAACATCGTCTCGTACTCGCTTCGCATCGAGCCGGCCGAGCACTTCATCAACTGGCAGCAGGATCCGTTCTCCAACTACCAGGCGCGACTGGTCTTCCCCGAGAAGACGACCGAGTTCAAGGTGACGGTCGACCTCGTGGTGGAGATGGCGGTCTACAACCCGTTCGACTTCTTCCTCGAACCCGAGGCCGAGGAGTTTCCGTTCAAGTACGCAGCGGGGCTGGCACAGGAACTGGCCCCCTACCTCGCCGCCGAGCCGGCCACGCCGCGCGTGCAGGCCTATCTCGACCGCATCGACCGCAGCAAGACCCGCACGATCGATTTCCTCGTCAGGCTCAACCAGCAGTTGCAGCAGGACATCCGCTACCTGATCCGCATGGAGCCCGGCGTGCAGACGCCCGAGCAGACGCTGGCGAACGCCTCGGGCTCGTGCCGCGATTCAGGCTGGCTGCTGGTCCAGCTGCTGCGCCATCTGGGCCTGGCCGCGCGCTTCGTGTCGGGTTACCTGATCCAGCTCAAGCCCGACGTGAAGGCGCTCGACGGTCCCAGCGGCACCGAGGTCGACTTCACCGACCTGCACGCCTGGTGCGAGGTCTACCTGCCCGGCGCGGGCTGGATCGGGCTCGATCCCACGTCCGGCCTGATGGCCGGCGAAGGCCACATCCCCCTGGCGTGCACGCCCCAGCCCTCGGGCGCGGCGCCGGTCGAAGGCGGGGTGGACAAGTGCGAGGTCGAATTCGGCCACACGATGGAGGTCACGCGCAGCCACGAATCGCCGCGCGTGACCAAGCCCTATACCGAAGAGCAGTGGCAACAGGTGCTGGCGCTGGGCGAAGCGGTCGATACCGAACTGGTGGCCGGCGACGTGCGCCTGACGCAGGGCGGCGAGCCCACGTTCGTGTCGATCGACAATCGCGACGGCGCCGAATGGAACACCGACGCGCTGGGCCCGACGAAGCGCGGCTATGCCACCGAACTCGTGCAGAAGCTGCGCGCCGAATACGGCGAGGGCGGTTTCCTGCACTTCGGCCAGGGCAAGTGGTATCCGGGCGAGCAGTTGCCGCGCTGGGCGCTGTCGATTTTCTGGCGTGCCGACGGACAGCCGCTGTGGCGCAACCCCGCCCTGTTCGCCGACGAGCGCCTGCCCGCACGCTACACCAGCGCCGACGCGAAGAAGTTCATCCACGCCCTGTCGGGCAAGCTCAACCTCTCGCCGCAGTTCATCGAGCCGGGCTACGAAGACACCTGGTACTACCTGTGGCGCGAGCGCCGGCTGCCGGTCAACGTCGATCCGTTCGATTCGCGGCTCGACGACGAGCTCGAGCGCGCGCGCCTGCGCCGCGTGTTCGAGCAGAAGCTCGACAGCGTGGTCGGCTACGTGCTGCCGCTGGCGCCCACGGGCCAGGTACCCGCGCTCGGCGGACCGCTGTGGACCACCGGGCCCTGGTTCTTCCGCGACGAGCGCATGTACCTGATCCCTGGCGATTCGCCCATGGGCTACCGCCTGCCGCTCGATTCGCTGCCCTGGGTCAGCAAGGGCGACTACCCCTATCAGCACGAAACCGATCCGATGGCGCCGCGCGACGCGCTGCCCGATGCGGGCGCGCTGCGGGCGCGTTACGCCGTGCCCTACGTGGCCGGCGCCGCGGTGCCGGCCGAGGCCGCGCGCCGCCTGCAGGAAAGCCATCGGCGAGGCACGGCCTACGGCGACGTGATCCCCGGCACGCCGATCCGCAACGGCGCGGGCGGCGGTACGGGCAACGGCGCCGCCGCATCGCAGGCCGAACCGGCCGACTTCGTGCGCCACCCCAACCGCTTCGAATCGGCCCACGGCATCACCCGCACGGCACTGTGCGTGGAAGCACGCGATCCGCGCCGCGCCAACGGCCCCAAGGCCGAGCAGCAGGGCAGCAAATCAGGCGTGCTCTACGTCTTCATGCCGCCGCTGGCGCGGCTGGAGGACTATCTCGATCTGCTCACCGCCGTCGAAGCCACGGCCGAGGAGCTCGGCGTGCAGATCGTGCTCGAAGGCTATCCGCCGCCGCGCGACCACCGGCTCAAGCTGCTGCAGGTCACGCCCGACCCCGGCGTGATCGAGGTGAACATCCATCCGGCCCACAGCTGGGGCGAGCTGGTGCAGCACACCGAATTCCTCTACCAGGCTGCGTGGGAATCGCGCCTGTCGGCCGAGAAGTTCATGACCGACGGCAAGCACACCGGCACCGGCGGCGGCAACCACTTCGTGCTGGGCGGCGCCACGCCGGCCGACAGCCCCTTCCTGCGCCGGCCCGAGCTGCTGGCCAGCCTCATCCTCTACTGGCACAACCATCCGTCGCTGTCGTACCTGTTCTCGGGCATGTTCATCGGCCCGACCAGCCAGGCGCCGCGCGTGGACGAAGCCCGCAACGACCAGCTCTACGAGCTGGAGATCGCGCTCAAGGAGATCCGCGCCAACCGCGAAAGGCACGGCCAGGACATGCCGCCCTGGCTGGTCGACCGCGTGCTGCGCAACATCCTCATCGACGTGACCGGCAACACGCACCGCAGCGAGTTCTGCATCGACAAGCTCTACTCGCCCGACAGCAGCACCGGCCGTCTGGGCCTGCTGGAGCTGCGAGCCTTCGAGATGCCGCCGCACGCGCGCATGAGCATCGCGCAGCAGCTGCTGCTGCGCGCCCTCATCGCGAGGTTCTGGAAAGAGCCCTACGCCGCCCCCGCCACGCGCTGGGGCACCGAACTGCACGACCGCTGCCTGCTGCCCACCTTCGTCAAGATGGACTTCGACGACGTGATCGCCGAGATGCAACAGGCCGGCTACGCGTTCGATCCCACGTGGTTCGCGCCGCACTTCGAGTTCCGCTTCCCGCTGGTGGGCCAGGTCCAGTCGCGCGGCATCGAACTCACGCTGCGCACCGCACTCGAGCCCTGGCACGTCATGGGCGAGGAAGGCGCCATCGGCGGCACCGTGCGCTACGTCGATTCGTCACTGGAGCGCATCGAAGTACGCGTGACCGGCCTCAACGAAAGCCGCTACGTGGTCACCGTCAACGGCGAGCCGCTGCCGCTGCAGCCCACGGGTACCGCCGGCGAATTCGTGGCCGGCGTGCGCTACAAGGCCTGGAACCCGCCCTCGTCGCTGCACCCCACCATCGGCGTGCATGCGCCGCTCACCTTCGACATCGTCGACACGTGGATGAAGCATTCGATGGGCGGCTGCCAGTACCACGTGGCCCACCCGGGCGGGCGCAACTACGTCACCTTCCCCATCAACGCCTACGAGGCAGAAAGCCGCCGCCTGGCGCGCTTCTTCCGCATGGGCCACACACCGGGGCGGATGCAGGTGCCGCCGGCCAGCATCGGCGTGCCGGGGAGCCGGGAGTTTCCGTTCACGCTGGATTTGCGGCGTTAGCGCAGCTTCGCGACACGGGGCGCCGGTTCGCCTTGGCGCAACGTCAGACCGGCGGGGGCACATACAGTCTGTAGACCATTTCCTGAGCAGCTTCTCATGAAAATCCAGACTACTTCTTTTCCGATCGACGGAACTGTTGCCCGTTCCGAAGTTGCGTCGAAAGCGATCTCGCCTCCGCGTCGCGGGCAACATGACCTTGATGCGAGGCTTGCCCAACTTTCGAGCGAAATGGAAAAACGCCACATGCTCGGATGGACCCAGTCAGACTTCGGCGAGGTGGCCTGCGACGTATGCCAGGCTGACTTGCTGATCAAGAAGAATCAACTCGCCCCGGGCTGCCCGCCCATGGATATCCAGATGGATCCGCTGGGGGACGTCCGGCATTTTCTTGAGCACCCACCCTCATTGAATCTGCCGCCCGCTGAAAAAGATGCTTTGCTCGAGGCCGCCGACAAGATGCGACAACTGGTGCTGGACAGTGGTCACCCCTTGTCTCGGCCTCAATTGGAAATCGCCCGACGCGCGGGCGTTTTGCATCCGGAGCGGGTGCGCTATGTCTGCATGTCGCCCACCGAATTTCAGCGGATATTCCCACCAAAGCTGGAGGAACTCATGGGGCTCCCCGCCAGCACTTTCCTGGGACTCACTCTAGGGCCCGATGCCATCATTTTCGTGGGAGAAGGATCCGTCGATTCAGACGTTCTGGCACACGAATTGCGACACGTGCGGCAAGCGGAAGCTGCTCATGACAGCGGCTCGAACTTCGTGAATGCAGTTTTGGCCGAGTTGCAGAGGTCCGGGTACGAGCGCAGTGCATTCGAAGTCGACGCATATGCCTATCAGGACGATCCCAGGATGATCGACGGCTTGCCGGCAACGTTCGAACTGCCGTCGGTCAGCCGGCTTTAGCGTCAGTCAGCGCGCGCCAAATGAACGGGACGAGCAAGCCCCCCCGCTGGCCAGTCACGCCATGATGTGACAATCTCCCTTCAGTGGAAAACCCCAGCGACTCCCTCTTCCCCGACCAGGCCCGCGAAACGGCCGCCGAACTGGCGGCCTCGCTCGCGCCCGCCGCGGCGCCCGGCCATTACGACGAACTGCGTGGCCGTGCGGCCGACGCGGCGGCGGCCGGCGCCGCTTCGCCGCTCGCCCCCGCCTGGGACGAGTTCTTTTCCCTGCTCGGCCATGCCGGCTTCCATGACCTCACGCGCCGCCGCGCCAACCTCGAGCGGCAGATCCGCGACAACGGCGTCACCTACAACGTCTATGCCGACGCCGACGGCCCGCAGCGGCCGTGGTCGCTCGACCTGTTCCCGCTGATCGTCTCGCCCGAGAGCTGGAAGCAGATCGAGGCCGGCGTGCTGCAGCGCGTGCGCGTGCTCGACCGCGTGATGGCCGACGTGTACGGTCCGCAGCGCCTGCTGGCCGAAGGCCTGCTGCCGCCCGCGCTGGTGCAGGGCCATCCGGGCTACCTGCGGCCGTTGCATGGCGTCAGGCCCGTTGGCGGCACGCACCTGCACATCGCCGCGTTCGATCTGGCGCGGGGGCCCGACGGCAACTGGTGGGTGGTCTCGCAGCGCACGCAGGCGCCCTCGGGCCTGGGTTACCTGCTGGAAAACCGGCTCATTGTCTCGCGCACGTTCCCGCAGGCCTTCGAGACCATGGGTGTGCAGCGGCTGGCCGCCACCTACCGCAGTCTGATTGAAAACCTCAAGGCGATGAGCCCGGCGGGCGCCGATTCGCACATCGCGCTGCTCACGCCAGGGCCGTACAACGAAACCTACTTCGAGCACGCCTATCTGGCGCGCTACCTCGGCCTCACGCTCGTCGAGGGCAGCGACCTCACGGTGCGCGACCAGAAGCTCTATCTCAAGACGCTGCAGGGACTGGAGCCGATCCACGGCCTGCTCAAGCGCCTGGACGACCAGTTCCTCGACCCGCTGGAACTGCGGCCCGACTCCACCCTGGGCGTGCCGGGCCTGCTGCAGGCCATCCGCGCGGGCAACGTGCTGGTGGCCAATGCGCCGGGCTCGGCCTTCCTCGAATCGACGGCGCTGCTGGGCTTCCTGCCGGCGCTCGCGCGCCGCCTGCTGGGAGAAGAACTGCTGCTGCCCGCCCTGCCCACCTGGTGGTGTGGCGAGCGCGCCGCGCTGGAGGAGGTGCTGCCGCAGCTGGACGAATGCGTCATCAAACCCACCTACCCGGGCTCGGCCGCGCACGAGTCGTTCGAAGCCGTGCTCGGCCGCGGGCTGGACCGGCGCGCGCTCGACGAATGGTCGGGCCGCATCGTCCGCCAGGGCGACGTTCACACCGTGCAGGCCTTCCTTCCCATGTCGCAGATGCCCACCTGGGACGACGGCCCGCGGCGCGCCCGCATCGCACCGCGCTCGGTGATGCTGCGGGTGTTCGCCGTGGCCGACGGCGAGCAGCGCTGGCGTGTGCTGCCCGGTGGCCTGGCGCGCATCGCCACGGCCGACGAAGAGATCACCTCGATGCAACGCGGTGGCAGCAGCGCCGACGCCTGGGTGCTCACGCACGGCACGGTCGACTCGACCACGCTGCTGCAGCCGCATCTCACGCCGGCCTCCATCGCCACGCGGCGGCGCCTGGTCACCAGCCGGGCCGCCGAGAACCTCTTCTGGCTGGGCCGCTATAGCGAGCGCAGCGAGAACTCCACGCGGCTGGCGCGGCTCACGCTGCAGAGCCTGGGCGGCGAAGACCAGTCGTCGCAGCCGCTGCTGGCCTGGCTGACCGAGCTGGCCGTGCACGGCGGCCTGGTGCTGCCTTCGGTACCGCCGGCCACGCAGGCGCGCCGCGTGTTCGAGCGATCGCTGGTCGCATCGCTGGGCGACACGCACAACGCCACCAGCGTGGGCTACAACCTGCAGGCGGTAAAGGGCGCCGCCAGCGCCGTGCGCGAGCGGCTGTCGCAGGAGCACTGGAACGTCATCGTGGGCGCCGAGCACGAGTTCTTCCGCCGCACCGCGGAGCAGGCCGCCGAGGGCGGGCATTCGCCGCTCGAAGCCATGCGCCTGCTCGAAGCCACCAGCGGCCACCTGGCCGCCATGACGGGCGCGCAGACCGACCGCATGACGCGCGACGACGGCTGGCGCCTGCTGTCCATCGGCCGCCACATCGAGCGACTGGGCTTCCTCGCCGGCGCGCTGGCGGAGTCGTTCGAGACCGGTGCCGTGCACGACGCGGGCGGCTTCGAGGCGCTCATCGCGCTGTTCGACAGCACCATCACCTTCCACGCGCAATACCAGCAAAGCCGCGAAGTGGCGGCACTGCTCGATCTGCTCGTGCTCGACCGCGACAACCCGCGCGCCCTGGGCTGGGTGCTGCAGACGTTGCGCGGCCGCCTGGCCAAGCTCGCGGCCAGCAGCACCCATGAAGGCATGGGCGGCGCACCCGATCTGGCCCAGACGCTGCCCGACCCCGCCACATGGGTGCTGGACGACATCTGCGAGCCCGGCGAGGACGGCCGCCATCCCGCGCTTCTGGCGCTGCTGGCGCACTGCACCGAAGCCGCCTATCGCGTGTCCGACGCGATCAGCGCCCACTATTTCACGCATTCGGGCGAAGCCAAGCAGAGCCTGGGCGCCTGAGGAAGCCGCGCCATGCTGCTGCACGTCACGCACGAGACCCGCTACGACTACAGCCCACCGGTGGAAACCGCGCAGCACATGGCACACCTGCGCCCGCTCGATCTGCCGTGGCAGCGCGTGCTCTCGCACACGCTCACCGTGTCGCCCGATCCGGCCCAGCAGGCCCAGACGCGCGATGTATTCGGCAACACGCGCGCCTTCTTCTCGCTGCCCGCCGCGCATGAAGAACTGGCCGTTGTGGCCGAGAGCATCGTCGACACCGACGAGCCACCGCGCCCCACCAGCAGCCTGCCCTGGGAACAGGTGCGCGAACGCTTCCGTTACCACGCAGGCGCGGCGTTCGATGCAGCGGCCGAATTCGTGTTTCCGTCGCCCTACGTGCCACGCCACGAAGAGTTCTCTGCCTACGCGCGCCCCAGCTTCGCGGCGGGCCTTGCGCTGCATCTGGCCGCGCGCGACCTGATGGACCGCATCCACACCGACTTCGAATACGACACGGCAAGCACCCAGGTCAACACGCCGCCGCTCGAAGCGCTGGCACAGCGGCGCGGCGTCTGCCAGGATTTCGCGCACGTGATGGTGGCCTGTCTGCGCTCGCTGGGCCTGCCGGCGCGCTACGTCAGCGGCTACCTGCTGACCGAGCCACCGCCGGGCCAGCCGCGCCTGGTGGGCAGCGACGCCTCGCACGCCTGGGTCTCGGTGTACGCGCCCGACGCGCATGGCCGCGGCGCGTGGTTCGACCTGGATCCCACCAACAACCGCGCGCCGGGGGAGGACTATGTGACACTCGCCGTCGGCCGCGACTACTCCGACGTGTCGCCGATCCGGGGCGTCATCCACGGTGGCGCGCACCATACGCTGCATGTGGGCGTGACCGTGCAGCCCTGGAACCAACCCGCCGCGCCCGCTTCCAACGCAACTCCAGACTCCAAGGAAAAAACCAGACCATGAGCACCCCGAGCGTCTACGACAAGCTGAAAGCCCTGAACATCGAGCTGCCTCCGGTGGCCGTCCCCGCCGCTGCCTACGTGCCCTTCATGCGCACCGGCAACCTCGTCTTCCTCTCGGGCCACATCGCAAAGAAGGACGGCAAAGCCTGGGTCGGCCAGCTGGGCACCGACATGGACACCGCCACGGCCAAGACGGCCGCGCGCGCCGTCGCCATCGATCTGATGGGCACCTTGCATGCCGCCGTGGGCGACCTGAACAAGGTCACGCGCATCGTCAAGGTGCTCAGCCTGGTCAACTCCAGCGGCAGCTACACCGAGCAGCACCTGGTCACCAACGGCTGCAGCGAACTGATCGGCGAAGTCTTCGGCGAGCGTGGCGCCCATGCCCGCAGCGCCTTCGGCGTGGCCCAGTTGCCCATGGGCGCCTGCGTCGAGATCGAACTGATCGCCGAGGTGGCCGCATGACACGCGCCATCCACTCGACGGGGGCCGCGCGATGAGCCGCCGGGGTTATTCGTCTTCGGTGTGGCTGCTGATCGTCGCCGTGACCAGCTTCGCCGCCGTGGGCGCGGCGCTGGTGTCGCAGTACTACTTCGATCTGCAGCCCTGCCCCTGGTGCACGTTCCAGCGCCTGCTGTTCATCGTGACCGGCCTGCTTGCGCTGTTCGCCGCCGTGATGCCCGGCGTGCTGCAGCGCCTGCTGGCCCTGCTGGCCGCCGCCGCCGCGCTGGGCGGCGTGGCCAGCGCGCTGTGGCAGCACTTCGTGGCGGCGGCCAGCGATTCCTGCGCCATGACCTTCGCCGACAACGTGATGGGCCAGCTGCGGCTGTTCGACCTGGCGCCTTCGGTGTTCTCTCCCACGGCGTCATGCGCCGAGGCAGCGGTGAAGCTTCTGGGCGTGCCCTACGAGTTCTACAGCCTGGCGCTGTTCGCGTTCGGCGCCATCGTCTGCCTGCGCGCCGTGTTCCGGCGCGGCGCCTGAGCGTCACGGGCCCTACGGCGTTCGCCGACAGGTGAACGCCGCGCCGGCCTCACGCGCCGGCCTCACGCGTCAGCCGATGCGCGCCACCGGTGCGCCGGCCACCAGGGCCGCCCCCGCGGCGGCCAGACGCGCGACCCGGCCGTCGCGCGGCGCCTGCACCTGCATCTCCATCTTCATCGCCTCCATCACGGCGATGGTGTCGCCCGCGCTCACGTCCGCACCCTCCTGCACCTTCCAGGCCAGCAACGTGCCCGCGATCGGCGCCGCCACGATGCCGTCGGCGTCCAGCTGCGTCGGCACGAGACCCGCAGTCGTTGCCGGGACCGCCGCGCCGCCCGCAGTCAAACCGCTCAACAGCGACGATGGCAGCCCCAGCATCACGCGGCGGCCATCGATCTCGATCGCCGTGCGCACCAGGCCCGGGGCGTGGTGCGGATCGACACGCGCGGCGGCGTCCAGCGGCCCGGCGAAGTCGGTCTCGATCCAGCGCGTGTGCACCCGGAACGCGCCATCGGCAGCGGCAAAGTCGGGATGATCGACCACGGCGCGGTGGAACGGCAGCACCGACGCCACGCCTTCGATGCGGAATTCACGCAGCGCGCGGCGCGCGCGCGCCAGGGCCTCGGAGCGCGTGGCGCCGCTCACCACCAGCTTGGCCATCAGCGAATCGAAAGTCCCTGGCACCACCGAGCCAGCGACCACGCCGCTGTCCAGGCGCACGCCCGGCCCGGAAGGCGGATCGAATCGCGTGACCGGCCCCGGCGTGGGCAGGAAGCCACGGCCGGCGTCTTCGGCATTGATGCGGAATTCGAAGCTGTGGCCCTGCGGCGCGGGCGTATCGGCCAGCGCGAGCGGCAGGCCGTCGGCGATGCGCAGCTGGAGCAACACGAGATCGAGGCCGGTGGTCTGTTCGGTCACCGGATGCTCCACCTGCAGCCGCGTGTTGACTTCCAGGAAGGACAGCGTGCCATCGCCCGCCAGCAGGAATTCCACCGTGCCCGCGCCGACATAGCCCGCGGCGGCGCAGATCTCGCGCGCCGAGGCGTGAATGCGAGCGCGCTGCGCGTCGGCGAGGAACGGCGCCGGCGCTTCCTCCACCAGCTTCTGGTTGCGCCGCTGCAGCGAACAGTCGCGCGTGCCCAGCACAACCACCTGGCCGTGCATGTCCGCCACCACCTGCGCCTCGATGTGGCGCGGCCGGTCGAGGAAACGCTCGACGAAGCATTCCCCGCGCCCGAAAGCGGCGACCGCCTCGCGCATCGCCGACTCGTACAGCGGCTCCACCTCGTCCATGCGCCAGGCCACCTTCATGCCACGGCCACCGCCGCCGAATGCGGCCTTGATGATGATGGGCAGCCCATGCTCGCGGGCGAAGGCCAGCGCCTCGGCCGCACCGGCGATCGGGCCAGGCGTGCCGGCCACCAGCGGAGCCCCCGCGCGCTCGGCGATTCGTCGCGCCTGCACCTTGTCGCCCAGCGCCGCGATCACATGCGCCGGCGGGCCGATCCAGGTGAGTCCCGCATCGACGACCGCCTGCGCGAACGGCGCGCTTTCGGAGAGGAAGCCGTACCCCGGGTGCACCGCGTCGGCGCCGCTGCGGCGCGCCACGTCCAGCAGGGCCGCGATGTCGAGGTAGGTCTCGGCGGGCCGTTGCCCCGGCAACGCCCAGGCCTCGCCGGCCAGGCGAACGTGGAGCGCGTCGGCGTCGGGGTCGGCGTAGACGGCCACGCTGGCCACGCCGTAGTCGGCGCAGGCGCGTGCGATGCGGACGGCGATTTCGCCACGGTTGGCGATCAGGACTTTCTTCATATTCACAGGTTCGATGCGGGCGCCGCGAGCGCCTCGACGTGAAGGAGACGAAAGCGCACCCAGGCGCCTGGCGGCACCTGCCCGGCGCGGGCGAGGTCGTGCAGGGCCACGCTGGCGATCACCGGATAGCCACCGGTGATCGGGTGGTCGGCCAGGAACAGCACCGGCTGCCCGCTGGGCGGCACCTGAATCGATCCGCGGCAGGTACCCTCGCTCGGCAGTTCGCCGGCCACGGCACGCGCCATCGGCACGGCGCCTTCGAGCCGCAGGCCGACGCGGTCGGACTGCGCGGTCACGCGCCAGCGCTGCCGCTCCAGGTACGTGAGCGCCTCGGGCGTGAACCAGTCGGCGCGCGGGCCGGGCACCACATCGAGAACGATCTCGTCGCCAGGCGCGGCCAGCGGTGGTTCGGGCTCGGACAGACCGACTGCGGCACCAGGCGGCGCCGGGCGAATTCCGATCACGTCGCCGGCCGCCAGCGGCGCCGGCCCCAGTCGCGCAAGCGTGTCGGTGGCGGCACTGCCGAGGACGCTCTCGTGTACGAACCCGCCTCGCGCCGCCACGTAGCAGCGCGTGCCCGCCACGGCCGCGCCCACGGACAGCACATCGCCGTCATCCAGCGCGATGGCCTGATGGCCAGCCGGCTGCAGCCCACGCCCGTCGGCCGACAGCAGCCCGAGCGCGGCGCGCGCGCCGGTGACGGCCACGACGTTGGGGCCCACGCTCTGCAACTGCAGGCCGCCGCCGGCGCTCTCGATCACGGCACAGCGGCCATCGTTGCCCACCAGCCGGTTGGCCGCCGCCAGCGCGACCGGATCGAGCGCGCCCGACGCACTCACGCCCTGCGCCGCCAGGCCCGGCCGGCCGTGGTCCTGAAAAGTGCTGAAGAGCCCGGGCGAGCGCACCAGCAGCGCGGTCTGCCCCGCGCCAAGCGCATCGTGCGAGCGCGCGCCGCGCACGTAGCCGCCTTCGCCCGCACGGCTGCTGGCCGCCGACGACGCACGCACGCGGTCGCCGGCATCGACGAAGCGCACCCGGTCGCCGGGCTGCAGCAGCGCGGGCGGATCACGGGCGAGATCCCACAAGGTGGCATCGGTGCGTCCCACGATCTGCCATCCGCCCGGACTCGCGGCCGGATAGACCGCGCTGAAGCCACCGGCCAGCGCCACGGCGCCCGCTGGAATACGCGTGCGCGGCACAGCGCGGCGTGGCACCGCAAGGCCTGCGTCGGCGGTGAGATAGGCAAAACCCGGCGCGAACCCGGTGAAGGCCACCGCCCATTCCTGCGCCATGTGGCGTCGCACCACCTCGGCCGCGTCGATGCCGAGCAGCCGCGCGACCTCCTCCAGGTCTTCACCGTCGTAGCGCACCGCGATCTCGACCTGGCGCCCCGCGGGCGGACCTGCCGCGGCCAGATCGCGGGTGGCGAGGATCTGCGCGAGCCGCGCGAGGCTGCATTCCAGCGGGCGTACACGCACGAGCAGCGTTCGCGCCGCCGGCACCAGTTCGGTCACGCCAGGCACCGGGTCGCGCCGCAGCGAATCGAGCAGCGCCAGCACGTCGGCCTGCCCCGGCAACTCGACCATGAGCGCGTCGAGGTTGACGGGCAGCAGCCGCAGGGCGGGTGCCTGACCGCGCGGGCGGGATGCGGGGTCGTCGCGGGTCACACCTGGTAGGCCGAATCCGGCACGTCGGTGATGGCGAAGCGCATCACGCGCGGGCTCCGGCCGCGTCGGCGAAGCAGGCGACTGCGATGCCAGCGCGACTGAGTTCGGCGCGCACGGAGCGGGCGACCTCGACCGCGCCGGGCGTGTCGCCATGCACGCAGATGGAATCGGCCTGCACGCGCACGTCGGTGCCGTCGATGGCGGCCACCACGCCCTCGCGCGCCAGCCGGGCCATGCGCTGCGCGATGGCCAAGCCATCGTGCAGCACGGCACCGGGCTGTTCGCGCGGCACCAGGGCGCCCGCTGCGGTATAGGCACGGTCGGCGAATGCCTCGGCCACCGGCCGCAGGCCAGCTTCGCGGATCCAGGAGAGCAGTGGCGAGCCGGCCAGTCCCACCAGCGCGAGCGCCGGATCGACGGCGCGGATCGCCTCGATGACGTCGGTGGCCTGGCGCCGGTCGTGCGCGATGGTGTTGTAGAGCGCGCCATGCGGCTTGACGTAGCGCACCTGCGTGCCCGCCACGGCGGCCAATGCCTTCAGCGCGCCGATCTGGTAGATGACCTGGGCGCGCAACTGCTCCGACGGCACGTCGAGCGCGCGGCGGCCGAAATGCTCGCGGTCGGCGTAGCTCACGTGCGCACCGACGGCGACGCCGCGTCCTGCCGCCTGGCGCAGCGTGCGCAGGATGCCGGCCGGCTCGCCCGCATGGAAGCCGCAGGCCACGTTGGCGCTGCAGGCGATGGAGAGCATGGCGTCGTCGTCGCCCATGCCTTCGCCGAGGTCGCTGTTGAGATCGATGGTCTTCATGTCCTGGGTCTTTGCGTGTCTCGTCACATTGCCACCGGGGGCAGCCACGCGATCAAAGGCATCGCGCCGGACGACACGTCGGCGATGGGTCGGCCAAACGAGGCTTGCCTGCAGGCGCATAGGGTACCGCGCCGTGGCACGAACCGGCCGTGGAGCCCCCGCGTATAAGCCGTGCTTATCGCGCAACTACCTCAGCTTGTTGGGAGCGCGGCGCCTTCGCTCGATACTTTTCCGGGCCCCCTACCTGCCCGGAAAACATCGATGAGCCTGGATTCCCACAAGAGCGTCGCCGCCACGCCGGACCGCGCCGAGACGCCCTTTCGCAGTCTCTCGCCCGCCGTCTGGCGCGCGTCCACCGTTCTGTTCGACAGCATCGGTGACTTCACGCGGCGCCGGGAGCGCCTGTACGACGGCTACAGCTATGGCATCACCGGCACGCCCACCAGCCGCGAGCTCGAACGCCGCGTGGCCGCGCTCGAAGGCGCGGCCCACTGCGTGGTGCTGCCCTCGGGCCAGGCCGCCCTGTGCCTGGCGCTGATGACCGTGCTGCGCGCGGGCGATCACGTGCTCATCTCCGATGCGGCCTACGGCCCGCTCAAATCGTTCGGCCGCGAGTGGATGGCCGGCTGGGGCATCGAGGTCGAGTTCTATCCGCCCGCCATCGAATCCGCAGCGCTGGAAGCGCTGATGCGTCCCGCCACGCGCCTGCTGTGCCTCGAATCGCCGGGCTCCATCACCATGGAGATGCTGGACATTCCCGCCGCCGTGGCCGCCGCGCGCCGCCACGGCGTCACGACGCTCATCGACAACACCTGGGCCTCGCCGCTGGGCCTGCGCCCGCTGGCGCTGGGCGTGGACATCAGCGTGGAGGCCGCCTCCAAGATGTTCGGCGGTCATTCCGACGTGCTGCTGGGCACCGTGGCCGTGAACGACCGGGGGCTGTACGAAAAGCTGCGCTCGGCCCAGAGCACGCTGGGCCAGTCGGTCAGCCCCGAAGACTGTTTCCTCGTCCTGCGCGGGCTTGAGACGCTGAAGGTGCGCCTGCAAGCCCAGGCCGTCGCCGCGCTGCAGGTGGCCGCGCTGCTGGCCGCGCAGCCCGAGGTGCGATCCGTTCTCTACCCGCCGCTGCCCGGCTCGCCCGGCCACGCGCTGTGGCAGCGGGACTTCCATGGCGCCGGCTGCGTGCTGACCTTCCAGCCGCGCGACTGGAGCGAGGCCCAGACCGAGGCCTTCTTCGGCGCGCTGCGCGTGTTCTCCATCGGCGCGAGCTGGGGCGGCGTGCACAGCCTCGCCGCGCTCTACCCGGCGAGCGAGCAGCAGTCGCGCACCCATCCGTGCGTGCAGTCGGCGCTGGTGCGACTGTCGGTGGGACTGGAGGAGTTGCAGGCCCTGCTCGACGACCTGGCCGGCGCCTTCGCCGCCCTGCGCGCGTGCGTGGCCTGACTGCCGGAGCCTCCATGAAATTCAGTGTCTGCCTCTCCACCGGCTTCGAGGGCGTGATGTATCCCATCGGCTTCTGCGGCCCGCAAGACTTCATCCGCCAGGCCGTGATGTGCGAGAGGCTCGGCTACGACTCCGTCTGGGGCAACGACCACATCACCACCCAGGACTACGTGCGCCAGCTCCATCCGGGCCAGACACCCAACTTCTACGAACCGATGATGGTGCTGTCGGCCATCAGCGCCGCCACCACGCGCCTGAAGCTGGGCACCGCGCTGTGCGTGCTGCCCATGCGCGACCCGGTCTACCTGGCCAAGCAGGCCATCACGCTCGACCGGATGAGCGGCGGCCGCTTCGTGATGGCCGTGGGCCTGGGCGCCTACCGCGAGGAGTTTCTTGCCTGGGGCGGCAAGCGCGTGGCTGGCGCCGTTCGCGGCGAGATGATGGACGAGGGCCTGGTGGCACTGGAGAAGCTCTTCACCGGAAACAGCGCCAGCATGGACGGAAAGTACTACTCCTTCCACGGCATCGAGATGGCGCCCAAGAGCATCGCCCAGCCGTTCCCGCTGTATGTCGGTGGCCACAACATGGAAGCCGTGCGGCGGGCCGTCCGCTACGGCCAGGGCTGGCTGCCGGCCTGGCGGCCGCTCAACGAGATGCAGGAACGCATCGCAACGCTGAAGCGCGAAGCCGAGGCCATCGGCCGCGATCCGTCCGGCATCGAGATCGCGCCGCAGTTCTCGGTGACGCTGGGCCGCACGATGGAAGAGGCCGAGAAGCGTCATATGGCCAGCGGGCTGGCCGCGCACCGCAAGTCGCTGGCCTACACCGGCCGCGACCTCGGCCAGCAGGTCGTCGCCAACCTCGTCGGCACGCCCGAGGTCGTGCTCGAGAAGATCGACAGGCTGCGCGCCATCGGCGTGGACCACTGCTCGGCGCTCATGTTTCCCACCGACACGGTGAGCGAGATGGACGAGCAGATCCAGTGGTTCGCCCAGGAGGTGATGGCCCGTGTGCCTGACTACCGGCACCCGGCCCCTGCGCCGCTGGCGTGACGCACCGCACATATAAGCAGCGCTTCTCGTTCAAGTAGACCTGCAGGTAGCCGCGCACGAGCCGTTCCATGACACTGCAGAACACAGTAGCGAGCACTTCATCCCCCCCATGGATCATCCCGGCAGTACCCGTTCCCTCCGGCGCGACGCGCCCGCACCCCGCAGCTGACGCCATGCAGATCGACCCGACCTACCTGCTGCAGCTGGCCCTCAACGGGCTGATGCTGGGGCTCATCTACGCCCTCATCGCCGTAGGCCTCTCGCTGATCTTCGGCGTGCTGGACATCATCAATTTCGCACACGGCGAGGTGCTGATGGTCGGCGCCTTCGTCATGAGCTTCGCGCTCGGCGCGTTCGATGGCCGCTACATCCCCGCCACCCTGGTCACGCTGGCCGCCAGCGCCGTGCTGGGCGTGCTGCTCTACGACGGCTTCATCGTGCGGCTGCGCGAGAAGGATTTCGAGAGCAGCATCCTCATCACCACCGGCATCTCGATGGTGCTGCTCTACGGCATGCAGTACCTGTTTTCCTCCACGCCACGCATGGTCACCACCGAGCTGGGCTACCAGGGCCTGCAGATCGGCAGCATCCGCATCACCTGGACGCGCGTGGCGGCCTGCGGCATCGCGCTGATCGCCTTCGTGTCGCTGTGGCTGGTGCTCTACCGCACGCAACTGGGCCGCGCGATGCGCGCCGTGGCCATCAACCGCGAAGCCGCGCTCATGGTCGGCATCAAGCCACGCACCGTGGCGCGCAACGCCGTCGTCATCGCCACCGTGCTGGCCGGCCTGGCCGGCGCGGCGCTCGCGCCGGTGCACCTGGTGCAACCCATCATGGGCCAGTTCCTCATCTTCAAGGCCTTCGCGCTGGTCGTGATCGGCGGCCTGGGCAGCGTGGGTGGCGCCATCGTCGCGGGCCTGCTGATCGGCATCGTCGAGAGCTGGGTCGGCGGCTTCTTCAACATCATCTGGCAGGAAACCGCCGGCTTCATCATCATGATCGTGATCCTGATGGTGCGTCCGCACGGCCTGTTCGGCCAGCGCAACATGCGGGTGGGCTGACGCGATGAAGGAACTCGCATTCGCCCTCGCCGCCGCCGTGCTGCTGGCCGTGGCGCCGCTGGCCGCGTCGGACTACGTGATCGGCGCGGGCGTCACCGCCCTCACGTTCACCGTGGCCGCCGCCAGCCTTAACCTGGTGTACGGCTACGCCGGCCTGCTCTCGTTCGCGCAGCTCGCGTTCTGGGGCATCGGCGGCTACTGCACCGCGCTCATCGTGATGGATGCCGGCGGTTCGTTCTGGACGGGGCTGGCCGCGGCCGGCGCCCTGTGCACCGTGCTCGCGCTGGTGGTGGGCTGGGCCGCATTGCGGCTGCAGCGCCAGTCGTTCGTGATCGTCACGCTGTCGTTCTCGCTGCTGGCCTTCATGGTCTCGCGCGACTGGGTGGACCTCACGCGCGGCCCCATGGGCCTGCCCGGCCTGCCCGCACCCGAGCTGTTCGGCCAGCCGCTGGCCGGCATCCGCTCGATCTACTGGCTGGCGCTGGCCTTCATGCTGTTCGCGCTGGGCGTGCTGTACGCGCTGGGCAGTTCACGCATCGGCCGCACGTTGCGCGCCATCCGGCAGAACGAGCCGCTGGTGCTGGCGCACGGCATTCCGCCCTCGCCCTACAAGCTGCTGGCCTTCGCCGTGGCCGCGGCACTCACCGGCATGGCCGGGGGCATCCAGGTGTTCTATCTGAAGATCGTCGACCCGACGATGTTCGACATGTACTACGCCCAGGCGTGGCTCATCATGGTCATCATCGGCGGTGCCGGCAGCTTCTGGGGCGTGGTGGTGGCGGGCATGGTGATGTCGGTGCTGCCCGAGGCGCTGCGCTTCTCCAACGAACTGCGCATGGTGATCTACGGCGCCATCCTCGTGGTGGCCGTGCTGGTGCTGCCCCAGGGCGTGGCCGGCTGGCTGCGCGACCGCCGCATCGCGCGCCTGCGCCAGAGCCTGACGGAGGACGCGTGATGGGCGCCGTCCTCGAACTCGCCCCCGCGACGGCGACGGCGACGGCGACGGCGACGGCGCGCGACATTGAAGCGCCGGCCACCGTGCCCGATCTGCTGCAGGTCACGGGCCTGCGCAAGGCCTATCGCGGTGTGACGGCGGTGGCGGACGTCTCGTTCAACGTGCCCGAGCATTCCATCGTCGGCATCATTGGTCCCAACGGCTCGGGCAAGAGCACCACCATCGACTGCATCACCGGCTTCCAGCCAGCCGACGGCGGCCGCGTGCTGCTGGACGGCCGAGACCTCATGGGCCTGGCGACCTGGAAGATCGCGCGCGCGGGCATGACGCGCACCTTCCAGACCGTGCGCGTGTACGAGCAGCTCACGCTGATGGACAACCTGCTCATCTCCATGCAGTCGTTCGACGACGTGAACTGGCTGGACGCCGTGCTGCGCACGCCACGCCTGCGCCGCGCACACGAGGCAGCACATGCGCGGGCGGTGGAGCTGATCGAGCTCATCGGCCTCAAGCGCTACACCGACGTGCCGGTGGGCATCCTGTCGTACGGCCAGAAGAAGCTGGTGGCGCTGGCCTCCTCGCTCATGTCGAAGCCGCGCCTGGTGGTACTCGACGAGCCCGTGGCCGGCGTCAACCCCACGCGCGTGCGCGAGGTGGAAGAAGCCATCCGCGTGCTGCGAGCCGCCGGAGAGACCTTCCTGGTGGTCGAGCACAACATGGAATTCATCGTCAACCTGTGCGACCACGTGGTCGTCATCGACCAGGGCCGCAAGCTGGTGGAGGGCCTGCCCTCCGAAGTGCATGCCGATGCCCGCGTGCTGGAGGCCTACCTTGGCGTACGCGCTTGAGATCGTCGACCTGACGGCCGGCTACGACGGCCTGCCCATCGTGCGCAATTTCTCCGCGCGCATCGCCACGGGCACGGTCACCACGCTGATCGGCGGCAACGGCGCGGGCAAGTCCACGCTGATGCGCGCCATCTACGGCTCCAATCGCTGGTTCTCCGGGCAGATCGTGTTCGCCGGCCGCGCCATCGAGCGCCTGCCACCCTGGGAGCGCCTGAAGCTCGGCATCGGCTTCGTGCCGCAGGGACGCTGCAACTTCGCCACGCTGTCGGTGGCCGAGAACCTCAAGATCGCCTGCTACACCCTGCCGCGCCGCCAGCACGACGCCGCGATCGCGCCGGTGCTGGAGCTGTTTCCCTTCCTCAAGGACAAGCTGGGCATGCTGGCCGGCAACATGTCCGGCGGCGAGCAGCAAATGCTGGAAACCGCCATGGTGATGCTGCTCAAGCCGCGCCTGCTGCTGCTCGACGAGCCTTCGCTGGGCCTCTCGCCGCGCATGCAGCAGGACGTGTTCGAGATGGCGCGCCGCGTGGCCGATACCGGCGTGACAGTGCTCATGGTCGAGCAGAACGTGCATGGCGCGCTGCGCATGTCCGACACCGCCATCGTGCTGGAGCTCGGCCGCAAGTTCATGGAGGGCCCGGCCGACGAGGTGATGAACGATCCGCGCGTGAGCCAGGCCTACCTGGGCGTCACCGCCTCCGAGGCGGCAGCCGCCGCACCCACCGAAGCATCCTGAATCCCGAGGAGAGAACACCCATGGGCGCACGCGCTCGCCTCGCCGTCGACATCGGCGGCACTTTCACCGACCTGGCCCTGGATGTGGGCGGCCGCCGCGTCAGCGCCAAGGTGCTGACCACGCCCCGCGCGCCCGAGGAAGGCGTGCTGAACGGCATCGCCACCATCCTGGCCAAGGCGCAGCTGACGCCGGCCGACATCGACGTGCTGGTGCACGGCACCACGCTGGCCACCAACGCCATCATCGAGCGCAAGGGCGCGAAGACGGCGCTGGTGTGCACCGAGGGCTTCCGCGACTCCATCGAGATGGCGTTCGAGAACCGCTTCGAGCAGTACGACATCCTCATGGACAAGCCGCCGCCGCTGGTGGCGCGCCCGCTGCGCCTCTCGGTGCCCGAGCGCATGGACGCGCGCGGCAACGAGATCGAGCCGCTGGACGAAGCCGCGCTCGGCCGCATCGCCGACCAGCTCGAGGCCGAAAAGGTCGAAAGCGTGGCCATCGGCTTCCTGCATTCGTACGCGTGGCCGGCGCACGAGCAGCGCGCCCGCGACATCCTCAAGGCGCGCCTGCCGCATCTGTGGATCACGTTGTCGAGCGACGTGAGCCCCGAGATCCGCGAGTACGAGCGCTGGTCCACCGCCGTGGCCAATGCCTACGTGCAGCCGGTGATGGCCGGCTACCTGGGCCGCCTGAAGGCCGCGCTGGCCACGCAGGGCTTCGCCTGCCCTGTGTTCCTCATCACCTCGGCCGGCGGCCTGACCACGCTGGAGACGGCGAGCATGTTCCCCATCCGCCTGGTGGAGTCGGGCCCGGCGGGCGGCGCCATCCTGGCCTCGCAGCTGGCACAGCAGTGCGGCTACGACGAGGTGCTGTCGTTCGACATGGGTGGCACCACGGCCAAGGTATGCCTGATCGATGACGGCGAGCCGCAGTACTCGCGCACGTTCGAAGTGGCACGCGCCTACCGCTTCATGAAAGGCAGCGGCCTGCCGCTGCGCATCCCCGTCGTCGAAATGGTGGAGATCGGTGCCGGCGGCGGCTCCATCGCCAGCGTCGATGCGATGAAGCGCATCCAGGTCGGCCCCGAGAGCGCGGCTTCCGAGCCGGGACCGGCCTGCTACGACCGCGGCGGCACGCAGCCCACGGTGACCGATGCCGACATGGTGCTGGGTGCCATCGACCCCGCGCGCTTCGCGGGCGGCACCATTGCGCTCGACCCGTCGAAGTCGGCGAAGGCCATGGACGACGTGATCGGCGCGCGGCTGGGCTTCACGCCCGAGCAGTCGGCCTACGGCATCGTCGAGGTGGTCGAGGAAAACATGGCCAACGCCGCGCGCGTGCATGCCGTGGAACGCGGCAAGGAACTGGCGGGCCGCACCATGATCGCCTTCGGCGGCGCCGCGCCACTGCACGCCGCACGTCTGGCCGAGAAGCTGGACATCGCGCGCGTGCTGGTGCCCACCGGTGCGGGCGTCGGCTCGGCCGTGGGCTTCCTGCTGGCGCCCGTGGCCTTCGAAGTGGTGCGCACGCGCTACACCGCGCTGTCGCAACTGGCCGAGCCCTCGGCCATCAACGCCATGCGCGAGGAAATGCGCAGCACGGCGCGCGACTTCATCCGCGCGGGCGAGCCCACGGCCGACCTCACCGAGGTCTGGACCGCCGACATGCGCTACGCCGGCCAGGGGCACGATCTGACGGTACGCATCCCGGGCGACGCCTTCGGCGCAGCCGCGCCCGATCAGTTGCGCGCGGCCTACGAGGCCGAGTACGAACGCGTGTTCGGCATCACCATCCCCGGCATGCAGGTGGAGATCACCAGCTGGGCGCTGCGCATGGCCGCCGCCACGCCGCCGCCCGAGCCCTGCCCGCCCACGCCCGCCACGCGCGAGCAGGCCACGCCGGCCGGCGAACGCCCGATGTTCGACGCCGCCACCGGCGAGCGCCGGCCGGTGCCGCTGTACTGGCGCTTCGGCCTCGTGCCGGGCGTCGCCATCCCCGGCCCGGCCATCATCGCCGAGGAAGAAACCTCGACGCTGGTGACCGCCGGCTTCACCGCCACCATCAACGCGCTCGGCTACATCGTCATGGAGCGCAAGGGAGCCATGCAATGAGCTTGTCGTCCTTGTCCCAGATCCAGATGCAGGTGATGTGGGACCGCCTGATCGCGGTCACCGAGGAACAGGCGCTGACCCTGATCCGCACCGGCTTTTCCACCTCCACGCGCGAGGCCGGCGACGTGTCGGCCGGCGTGTTCGACGCCCAGGGCCGCATGCTGGCCCAGGCCGTCACCGGAACGCCCGGCCACGTCAACGCGATGGCGCGCGCCGTAGTGCATTTCCTGGAGAAGTACCCGCTCGACACGATGAAGGACGGCGACGTGTTCTTCACCAACGACCCGTGGAAGGGCACCGGCCACCTGCACGACTTCACCTTCGTCACGCCGGCCTTCCGCAACGGGCGCGCCATCGGCCTGCTGGCCTCCACCAGCCACATGGTGGACGTGGGCGGGCGCGGCATGGGGCCCGATGCGCGCCAGGTGTACGAGGAAGGCATCTACATCCCGCTGCTGCACTTCGCGCGCGCCGGCCAGGTGGACGAGGCGCTGGTGGAAGTGATCCGCGGCAACGTGCGCGAATCCACGCAGGTGATCGGCGACCTGTTCTCGCTGGCCGCCTGCAACAAGATCGGCGCGCGCCGGCTGCTGTCGATGATGGACGAGTTCGGGCTCGACTCGCTCGACACGCTGGCCACGCACATCCTCGACCGCTCGCGCGAGGCCAGCCTGGAAGCGGTGGCGCAACTGCCCGCCGGCACCTTCCGCCACGAGATGACGGTGGACGGCTACGACAAGCCCGTGACGCTGGTGGCCACGATGACGGTGAGCGCCACCGGCATCGACGTGGACTTCGACGGCACCTCGGGCGTGTCGGCCTTCGGCATCAACGTGCCCTTCTGCTACACCGAGGCGTACGCCAGCTTCGGCATCAAGTGCATCGTCTCGCCCAAGGTGCCCAACAACGCGGGGTCGCTCTCGATCATCCGCATCCGGGCGCCCGAAGGCTGCATCCTCAACGCGCAGCACCCCTCGCCCGTGGCCACGCGCCACATCACCGGCCAGTTGCTGCCCGACCTGATGTTCGGCTGCCTCGCGCAATCGGTGAAGAACGGCGTGCCGGCCGAAGGCACCTCGTGCCTGTGGAACCTGTTCGCCATGGGCGGCGACAGCCGCATCGAGGCCGACCTGGAGCTGATCGCGAAGTCGCGCGCCTTCAACGTGATGAGCTTCCACTCGGGCGGCACGGGCGCGCGGCCGGGGCTGGACGGCATGTCGGCCACGGCCTTTCCCAGCGGCGTGAAGAACTGCCCGATCGAGATCACCGAGGCGCTCTCGCCCATCCTGGTGCGGCGCAAGGAGTACCGCGTGGATTCGGGCGGCGCGGGCGAATTCCGCGGCGGCCTGGGCCAGGTGATGGAGGCCGTGCACCTGGACGACGCGCCCTTCCTCATCAGCGCCAACTACGACCGCGTGACCTTCCCGCCGCGCGGGCGCGAAGGCGGCCACGACGGCGCGCGCGGCGTGCTCACCACCAGTGCCGGCCGCACCCTGCGCGGCAAGGGCCAGCAGACCATCCAGCCGGGCGAGACCTTCCTCATGGAAATGCCCGGCGGCGGCGGCCTGGGCGACCCGATGAAGCGCGACCCGGCGCGCGTGGCCGAGGACGTGCGCTTCGGCCTCGTCTCGCGCGAGGCGGCCGAGCGCGACTATGGCGTCGTGCTGGCCGCCGACGGCACGCCCGATACCGACGCCACCGCCCGCCGGCGCGCCGCCGCCACCCCGGCCTGACAGGGCCATCCACCGATCCACCCCGACCACCCCAGAAAGACCGACATGAAAGTCAGCGCAGGACTGCCCACCGGCATGGAGGGCCTCACCTACCCGATCCCGTTCTCCGATCCGCAAGCCGTGATCGACATCGCCCTCGCCGCCGAGAAATATGGCTACCACTCGGTCTGGGGCAACGACCACATGACCACGCAGCATTACGTGCGCGAGGAGTTCCCGACGCCACCGCGCTTCTGGGAGCCGCTGATCACCTACGCCTACCTCGCTTCCATCACGAAGAAGCTGCGCTTCGGCACCGGCATCCTGGTGCTGCCGATGCGGCGCGACATCGTGGTCACGGCCAAGCAGATCTGCACGCTCGACCACTTCAGCGGCGGCCGGCTGGAACTGGGCCTGGGCATCGGCGCCTATCGCGAGGAGTTCGACGCGCTGCAGCCCGACTCGCCGCTGCAGCGCGGCGACATCGTGGAAGAAGGCGCGCATGCGCTCATCAAGCTGCTGACCGAGCGCGTGGCCTCCTGCGAAGGCAAGTTCTACAACTACCGCGACGTCGAGCTGTGGCCCAAGCCGCTGCAAAAGCAGATTCCCATCCTGGTGGGCGGCAACAACCCCAACAACATCCGCCGTGCGGCCGAGTACGGCACCGGCTGGCTGCCGGCCGGCCTGCACGTGAGCAAGGTGCGCGAAGGCGTGGCCCAGTTGCGCGAGCACTGCGAGCGCGTGGGCCGCGACTGGCGCACGCTGGAGGTGGCGCCGCAGTTCATCTGCCGCATCGACCGGAACCGCGAGAAGGCCGTGGCCGATTTCGAGGCCAGCCAGATGTACAAGCACCTCGTGTCGCTGAAGAAGTCCACGCTCAAGGACCAGGGCGCGATCAGCATGACCGATTCCAACCTCGTCGGCACGCCCGCCGAAATCATCGACAAGTGCAATGCACTGGGCGAAGCCGGCGTGACGCACCTGCTGGGCATCTACTTCGCCGCCAGCTCCGTGCCCGACCTGATCGAGCAGATGCAGCTGTTCGCCGAAGAGGTGATGCCGCACATCAAGTGAGGCACGTGCGGCCTCGCCTCGTCATCCCTCCGTCCGTCCCCGCGTTCCATCCCAACCCCAGGAGCATTCCATGAAGTATTTCTGTTCCGCATCCGCCGTGGCTGTCGCCATGGCCCTCGCCTCGTTCGGTGCCCAGGCGCAGAACACCATCCGCATCGGCTTCTCCAGCGGCTTCACCGGCCCGGCCGCCGCCGCGTCGGAATGGGAGAAGTGGGGCGTCGACCTCGCGGTCGAAGAGATCAACGCGGCCGGCGGCCTGCTGGGCAAGAAGATCGAAGTCATCACCGCCGACAACCGCTGCAACCCCACCGAAGGCGCCAACACCGCGCGCAAGCTAGCGCAGGACAAAGTCAGCGCCATCGTGGGCGCGCACTGCTCCAGCGCCACGCTGGCGATGATGCCGATCATTGCCGAGGCCAGGATCCCCATGGTCACGGCCGTCTCGTCGAGCCCGAAGATCGGCGAACTCTCGGGCGCGGGCGGCAACCCCTACATGTTCCGCCTGAGCCCGGACGACCTGCGCATGGCCCAGGGCCTGACCGAGTACCTCGGCCAGAAGAAGGTGTTCAAGACCATCGCCGTGGTGGGCGAGGATTCTGACTTCGGCCGTGGCGGCGCCGCCGCCTTCGCGCCGCTGGCACAGAAGGCCGGGCTCACCATCGTCTCCACCGATTTCGCGCCGCAGATGACGCCGGACTTCACGCCGCTGCTCACACGCGTGACGCAGCGCCGCCCGGACGCCATCGCCATGTTCATGCTGGGCGCGGATTCGCTCAACTTCTTCCGCACCGCGATGCAGATGGGCGTGAACATTCCCTTCACCGGCCGCGCTGACCTCTCGGGCAAGACGGTGGAACTGATCCAGGCCGGCGGCCTGAACGGATCGATCTCGGCGTGGACGTATGCGCCCGAGATCGACAACCCGGCCAACAAGAAGTTCGCCGCCACCATCCTCGCGCGCCACAAGATTCCCGCCAACCTGCAGGCCTGGGCGGGCTACGACAGCGTGCGCATGATCGCCGCCGCGATCCGCGATGCGCAGAGCGACGACCCGGTCAAGGTGCGCGATGCCATGGCCAAGGCCAGCATCACCGGCCTGCACGGCGGCAAGCTGTCCTTCGACGCCAACAACCAGGCCGGCCGCCTGGTGGTGATCAACCAGGTCAAGGACCGCAAGGTGTCGGTGCTCGACACCTACGAGCTGAAGTAAGCACGATCGCCCGGCCCATGCGCGAGTCGACCCACCTGACCTGCATCCGCTGCGGCAAGCGGTTCGCGCTGGCTGACCACGTGCGCGGCTGCGACGCCTGTGCCGCGCAGGGTGTCGCGGCCAACCTCACGGTGGGCTACGACGCGCCCTGGCCCGCGCTGCGGCCCGAGGGCCTGCCGCGCGGGCCGCACTCGATGTGGCGCTACGCCGACCTGCTGCACGCGCCCGCCGACGCGGCCGTGAGCCTGGGCGAAGGGCTCACGCCGCTGCTGGACATGCCTCGCCTGGGCCTGGGCCCGCTGTGGTTCAAGGACGAGAGCCGCAACCCCACCTGGTCGTTCAAGGACCGGCTGGCCAGCGCGGCCGTGACGATGGCGCGCCGCATGGGCGCGCGCGTGATCGCCTGCAGCTCGTCGGGCAATGCGGGTGCGGCCACCGCCGCGTACGCCGCGCGCGCGGGGCTGCCCTGCGTGGTGCTGACCACCGAGAACGCGGGCGGCGCCATGGTCACGCAGATGCAGGCCTATGGCGCGCTGCTGCTCAAGGTGCCCACCAGCGCCGACCGCTGGACCGTGCTGGTCGAGGCCGTGGCGCGCCATGGCTGGTTTCCCACCACGGCGTACTTCGGGCCCGTGATCGGCAGCAGTCCGCTGGGCATCGAGGGCTACAAGACCATCGCCTACGAGATCGCCGAGGCGATGGACTGGGACGTGCCCGAGTGGTGCGCCGTCCCGGCCTGCTACGGCGACTCGCTCTACGGTATCTGGAAGGGCTTCGACGACCTGCGCGCGCTGGGCTGGACACGGCGCATGCCGCGCCTGCTGGCCGCCGAGGTGTCGGGCTCGATCACCGGCGCCATGGCCGAGGGTGGCGACGTGCCGCCCGTGCGCCCGCTGGCGGCACCCTCGTCGGCGGCGTCGATCGCCGCCGCCCAGGGCACGCTGCAGGGGCTGATGGCCCTGCGCGCCTCGCGCGGCGTGTCCGTGCACGTGCCCGACGAGGACATCCTGCGCTGGCACGCGCGCCTGGGCCCCGCCGAAGGCGTGTATGCCGAGCCCGCCTCAGTGGCCACGTTGCCGGCCATCGAGCGGCTGCGCGCCGACGGCACCATCGCACCGCATGATCGCGTGGTGTCGCTGCTCACCGCCTCCGGCCTCAAGGACAACCCTGTGGCCGAGCGCCATCTGCCACCGGTGCCGCGTACCGCGCCCCGGCTGGACGCGGCGCTCGCCACGCTCAAGGAACACTATGGTTTCGACGTCGCCTGACGCTCACGCTCTCTCCCCCGCCGGCCGGATCGGCGTGGCTTCCGATGGCCGCGCCACGCTGGCCGAATTCGTCGAGCAGGCCCGGGCGGCCGAGGCCGGCGGCGCCTCCACGCTCTGGGTCGCCTGCCACCTGTTCCTGCGCGACCCGGTGACCGCCGCGCACGCCGCGCTGGCCGCCACCTCGCGCATCAAGGTCGCCCTGATGGCGATGAGCCCGTTCACGGTGCACCCCGTGTACATCGCCATGTCGGCGGCTGCGCTCGACGAACTGTTTCCGGGCCGCGTGGTGCTGTGCCTGGGCGTGGGCGCGCCGGGCGACCTGGCCGCCGCAGGCATCGAGGCGCCGCGTCCGCTGGCCACGCTGCGCGAGGCCATCCGTGTCTGCCGCGCGCTGCTGGCCGGCGAGACCATGGCGCACGCCGGCGAGGTGTTCACGGTGCAGGGCCGCCGCCTGCCCAACCCCACCGACCGCGTGCCCATCGTGCTGGCCGCATCGGGCCCGCAGATGCTGGAGCTGGCCGGCGCCGAAGCCGACGGCGTGCTGATCTCGGCCGCCACCGGCACGCCCTTCATCCGCTGGTGCCTGGAGCAGGTCGATCGCGGCCAGGCCCATCGCAGCGCCCCGGGCCGCTGCAGCCGCACGGCCATCGTGTACACGCGCATCGCCGCCACCGAGCCCGAAGCGCTGGGCGGGATCCGCCGCACCATGGGCTTCATCCTGCGGGGTCCGCACCATGCGAAGAACGTGGAACTCTCGGGCACGCGGCTGGACCAGGCGGCCGTGTGGAACGCCTTCCGCGACGAGGACTGGCCCACGCTCGAACGCCTGGTCACCGACGACGTGATCCGCGCGCACGCCGCCGCCGGCACGCCGCAGCAGGTGCGCGCGCGCTACGGCGAATACATGGCGCTGGGGCTGGACGAAGTCACCATCGGCGGCATCGACGACCGGGCGGGGATCGGCCAGGCGCTGGCGGTGGTGCGCTGACGGGGCGGCGGCGGGGCCGGCCCGCTCCGCCACCTCGCCGTCCAGTAGCGGCGTGGTGCCTCCATGCGCATGCACGCGATGGGTTCGGCAGCCAATCACGGCTGACGCGAACGGCGATATCGTGGGAGCATCACCATCCGGCCGCCGACGACGCGCGGTCGCGAATACCAGGAGATCCTCCATGAAAGTCGAAGGCGCTTGCCACTGCGGCGCGGTGGCGTACGAAGCCGAGGTCGAGACCGGCACCGTCACCGTCTGCCATTGCATCGATTGCCAGGTGCAATCCGGCTCGGCGTTCCGGGCCAACATCCCGGCGCCTGCGGCGGGCTTCCGGCTCGTCAGAGGCACGCCGCGCACCTACGTCAAGACAGCGGCCAGCGGGAGGCAGCGTCTCACCGCGTTCTGCGAGGTCTGCGGCACGCAGTTGTACGCCTGCGCGGTGCAGGATCCGCCGTCGTACTCGCTGCGCACCGGCACGCTGGCGCAGCGCCACGAGCTCGGCGCCCCGCAGCGCGAGATCTGGACGCGCCGCCGGCAGGCATAGGTGAAACTCCCTCCCGGCACACCCTCCTTCGACGGCCAACCCTAGGCCGGGTACTTGCAGGGCTGCCGGTGCCAGACACGCGGCACGAGTCAACGAACCTGGAGCGACGATGAGCGACACCACCACCCCGGCCCGGCAGTGGCGCGAAACATGGATGAATGGATCCGAAGCTGCGGAATCGCGGCTCTTCGAAGAACTGGTCATGCGCATGCGCGACGTGCAACTGCGCAACCAGGCCCAGGTTTCCGACGGCCGCAAACTGCGCACGCTGCACGCGGAAATCCTGGCCGGCGTCGATGACGCGATCTTCGAGGTGGCAGACGACGTTCCGCCCGATCTGCGACAGCATCATTTCCAGCCCGGTGCGCGTCTGCGTTGCACCGTCCGCCTGTCCAATGCCAGTGGCATTCCCCACGGCGGCAGGAAGCCTGACATGCGGGGTGCTGCCTTGCGGCTTCATCTGCCGGACGGCAACGTGCATGAACTCCTGCTGACGAATTACCCGGTATCGCATGCGCGGGACGCTGTGCAGTCCGTCCAGTTCGCATCGATCATGTCGGGGGCCAGGTCGCTGCTGCTGCCGCGGCTGCTGTTCACCTTCGGGCCGGCGGAGATGCTGCGCATCCTGCGCAACCTCAAGTCGGCAACGGGCGCAACGCGGCGACTTGCCGACGAAAGCTTCTGGAGCCGGGGGGCCCTGCTCTGGGGCGATGCAGGGCCGGTGCGACTCAAACTGCATCCGGCCGTGCCGCCGGTCTCTGGAATGCACGCACCGCCGGATCTGTCGTCCGATTTCGCGCAGACCCTGCTGCAGGGCGACGTGCTCTATCAGCTGTCGGCCCAGCGATACGTCGATGACGTGATGACGCCGATCGAAGACGGCTGCACGGGTTGGGACGAAAGCACGGTGCCGTTCGTGAAGATTGCCACGCTCACGCTGTCCACGCGCGATCTGCGGTCACCTGCGGCAATGGCGACAGCGCAGGCCGTCGACGCTACGCCATTCAATCCATGGAATGCACCGGACGCGTTCCGCCCACTCGGCAACCTCAACCGCATCCGGCGCACGGTGTATGACGCGAGCGCGGCACGCTGGACCGCGACGCCCCCGCACTGAACGTCGACGCGCTTCGCGGCCGGAACCCGGCGGTCCCTGCCACCCTCGCGGGCGCAGGCATCAATCCAAAAGTACACATCCAGACAAGTGCCTAACTCCGTTTGACGACGACGGCAACCGGACTCGCCCGCTCGCGCCCGCGGCATGCAAGTTGCTAGATTGGACTTCGAAGCCCGAGGCGTTCTGCCGAGGGTGGCGAACTCACAGGCGATATCACCATGCTGCTGCGCGAAATCGAAGTCTTCCGGGCCGTGATGGGGGCGGGCAGCACCAGCAAGGCGGCCACCCTGCTCGGCATCTCGCAACCGGCAGTGAGCCAGATCATCCGCAAGCTCGAGACCAGCGCCGAGTTCCGCCTGTTCGAGCGCGTGCGCGGACGGCTGGTGCCCACGCAGGAAGCCGAGGCGCTGCTGGCCGAGGTGAACCAGTGCTTCGTGGGCCTCGAACTGATCCAGCACCGCATCCGCAGCCTGCGCTCGGGCGTGATGGGCCGCCTGCGCATCGCCGCGTATCCGGCCTATGGCACCAGCTTCGTGCCGCGCGCCATCGCGCGCATGCAGCCGCAACTGGACAACATGAAGGTCTCGCTGCAGGTGATGAGTTCGCGCGACGTCTACCAGAACGTGCTGGCCGGCCAGTACGACTTCGGACTGATGGCCGACGAGACGCCGGCCTCGGGCCTGGAGCACCACGCCTTCGCGCACATGAACGGCGTGATCGTGATGGCGCCCGGCCATGCGCTGGCGCGCAAGAGCGTGATCGAGCCGGCCGACCTGGTGTCGCACCCGCACGTGGGGCTCAACCCCGAGGATGCCTCGCGGCTGCGGCTGGAGAAGATGCTGCAGGCGACCGACCACCGCCTCGCTCCCGTGGTCGAAACCCCGTACGCCAGCACCATCTGCGAGCTGGCGCTGGCCGGCGTGGGTATCGGGCTTGTCAATCCCATCGTCGCCATCGATTTCGTCGAGCGTGGCCTGGTGATCCGTCCGTTCTCGCTAAACGTGCTGTTCTCGTGCGTGATGGTGTCCCGCCCGGGCGTGCTGATGTCCGAAGCCAGCAAGACCCTGCTGCGCTGCATGCGCATGCAGCTGGCCGACGACCAGGAAAAGCTGCGCACCCTGCGCGGCCAGGGCGACGCCTCGCCACGCCTGCGCGTGGCCTGACTGACGCACCGGTCGTCGGCCGCCGCGGGGCCGGACACGCATAAGCAGTGCTTATCGCCCAAATAGGGCCGGCTGTTGAGGCGACCCTGCGGCTTGCCGATACTGGTTCCACACGAGCCTGTTCCGCTGCCCCTTCCAGCTCCCGCCACCTGCCACCCGCCATGCCCCGCCAGCTCCATGCGGTCATTCCCGTCAAGCCTTTCGAGGAGGGCAAGACGCGCCTGGCCGGCATGCTCTCGCCGTCCGAACGCGTGGCGCTCAATCGCCAGCTGCTGCTGCGCACGCTGGAGCGCGCCAGCACCTACCCGGGCGCTGCCCGCACGGTGGTGGTGAGCCGCTCGCGCGAGGTGCTGCGCATCGCCCGCGAGCACGGCTGCCAGGCCTTGTCCGAGCCGCCTCCTCACGGCCTGAACGCGGCGGTGCAATGGGGCGCGCTGCATGCGCGCGAGTGCGGCGCCGATGCCGTCCTCGTCATGCCGGTGGACTTGCCCTGCGGCAGCGGCGACGACCTGCGGCGCCTGGTCGAGACGGCCCCCCGCGGCCCGGTGTGCGTGCTGGTGCCCGACCACCACGGCCAGGGCACGAACCTGCTGTTCCAGTCGCCGGTGGCGCTGGATGACTACGCCTTCGGACCCGGCAGCCTCGTTCGCCACCGGCTGATGGCCTGGCGCGAAGGATTGCAGCCCGTGGTGCAGCGCGATTCCGTGTTCGCCTTCGACATCGACGAACCGGCCGACTACCTGCGCTGGCGTCCCACCGGCGACGTCGCCGCCGCCACGGCGGCATCACGGCCAGAACCGACGCTGCACGCCTGACGGCGCGAAGCGAACTCCCGCCAGGAGCCCCTTCATGTCCCTCGCCCATCCCGCATGGAACGCCAGCCAGGTGCTGGCCACGCCCGCGGCCACACTTCTGGCCGCCGCCGGTGAGCGCGCCCGCGCGTTGCACGGTCCGGTCATCACGTACTCGCGCAAGATGTTCGCGCCGCTGACCATGCTGTGCCGAGATTTCTGCGGCTACTGCACCTTCTCGCGCCCGCCGCGCGCCAGCACGCCGCCCTACATGGACATGGACGCAGTGGTGAAGCTGGCGCGCGACGGCCACAAACAGGGTTGCACCGAACTGCTGTTCACGCTGGGCGACAAGCCCGAGCTGCGCTTCGAAGTCGCGCGCCAGTGGCTGCAGGCGCACGGCCATGCGTCCACCTTCGACTACCTGCTGGCCGCCTGCCGCGAGGTCAATCGCAACAGCACGCTGCTGCCGCACGTCAACGCCGGCATCCTGACCGCCGACGAACTGGCCGCGCTGCGCGAGCACAGCGTGTCGATGGGCCTGATGCTGGAAAGCACCTCGGACCGCCTGATGCTCAAGGGCGGTGCGCACTACCGCTCGCCCGACAAGCAGCCCGTGCTGCGACTGGCCATGCTGCGCGACGCGGGGCGCCTTCGCATCCCCACCACCACCGGCATCCTGATCGGCATCGGCGAAACGCGTGAAGAGCGCCTGCAGGCACTGGCCGCCATCCGCGCGCTGCACGACGAGTTCGGCCACATCCAGGAAGTGATCGTGCAGAACTTCCGCGCCAAGGACAACACGCCCATGCGCGACTGGGCCGAGCCCTCGCACGCCGAGCACCTGTGGACCATCGCCGCCGCGCGGCTGATGCTGCCCGCCGGCATCGCCGTGCAGGCGCCGCCCAATCTCACCGCCGGCAGCGAAGTGCTCGACCTGCTGGATGCGGGCGTGAGCGACCTGGGCGGCATCTCGCCCGTCACCATCGACTACGTCAACCCCGAGGCCGCCTGGCCGCAACTGCCCGTGCTGGCGCGCGAGCTGGAAGAAGCCGACTTCACCCTGGCCCAGCGCCTGCCCGTCTACCCGGCTTATGTGCGCGACGCCGCCACCTGGATCGCACCCGCGCTGCTCGGCCGCGTGATGCTGCGCAGCGACGTGTCGGGCCTGGCGCGCGAGGGCGAATGGCGCCCGGGCGACGTGGCCTGCGCGCAGCCGCCCCTGGGTTCGGCCCCGGTGCACGCGGCCGAACGCCCCTCGGCCGACGTGCGCGACCTGGTGGCGCGCGCCGTGGCCGGCCAGCGCCTTCATGAAGACGAAGTGGCCCGGCTCTTCGAAGCCCGTGGCGCCGACTACCGCCACATCGTGCGCAGCGCCGACGAGGTGCGCCAGCGCGTGAGCGGCGACGTGGCCCGCTACGTGGTCAACCGCAACATCAACTACACCAACGTGTGCGGCTACAAGTGCTCGTTCTGCGCGTTCTCCAAGCGCACGGGCGGCGAGCGCAAGGTGGACGGCCCCTACAACCTGGCCTACGCCGAAGTCGCCGGCATGGCGGCGGAGGCCTGGCAGCGCGGTGCCACCGAGGTCTGCATGCAGGGCGGCATCCACCCCAGCTTCGACGGCAACACCTACATCGGCCTGCTGCGGGCCGTGAAGGCCGCCGTGCCCGACATGCACGTGCATGCGTTCTCGCCGCTGGAGATCTGGCACGGCGCGCAAACACTCGGCATCAGCCACCGCGAACTGCTGCGCGAGCTGAAGTCGCACGGCCTGGGCTCGCTGCCGGGCACGGCCGCCGAGATCCTCGACGACGAGGTGCGCGCCATCATCTGCCCCGACAAGGTGAACACGTCCGAATGGCTGTCGGTGATCGAGGACGCGCATCGCGAGGGCATCGCCACCACGGCCACCATCATGTTCGGCCACGTGGACCGCGCCATCCACTGGGCGCGCCACATCCTGGCCGTGCGCGACGTGCAGCAACGCACGGGCGGCTTCACCGAATTCGTGCCCCTGCCCTTCGTGCCCATGAACACGCCGATGTTCAAGCGCCACGTCTCGCGCGGCGGGCCCACGTGGCGCGAAAACATCCTGATGTACGCGGTGTCGCGCCTGGTGCTCAATCCGCTGATTCCCAACATCCAGACCTCGTGGGTCAAGCTCGGCCCGGCCGGGATGCGGGAGACGATGGCCGCGGGCGTGAACGACTTCGGCGGCATCCTGATGAACGAGAGCATCTCGCGCGCCGCCGGCGCCGACTGGGGCCAGGAAATGACGCTGGGCCAGTTGCAGGCCATCGCCGAGGCCACCGGCCGCCGCCTGCAGCAGCGCACCACCCTCTACCAACCCGTCACCCAGGCGCGCCCGATCGTGCCGGCCGACCTTCCCATGCAATACCCGCACAAACAGGAGATCCTCCAGGCATGACGCTTCCCACATCCACGACCATTGCCGTGCTCGGCGGCACCGGCCACGAAGGTGCCGGCATCGCGGCGCGCCTGGCCCTGGGCGGCCACGCGGTCGTCATCGGCTCGCGCGACGCGCAACGCGCGGCCGACAAGGCCGCCGAACTGAACACGCTCACCCAGACCACGAACCTGCGCGGCGCCAGCCTGGCCGAGGCCGCGGCGGCGGGCGACATCGTGATCCTGGCCGTGCCGTTCAGTGCACAGCAGGCCACGGCGCTGGCGCTGAAGGCCGCGCTGGCCGGCAAGATCCTCATCGACGTGACGGTGCCGCTGGTGCCACCCAAGGTCAGCGTGGCGCAGTTGCCTGGCGGCCAGTCGTGCGTGAAGCAATTGCAGGAACAGCTGGGCGCGGACGTGCGCGTCGTGTCGGCGTTCCAGAACGTATCGGCCCATGCGCTGCTGGATCTGGACCACGCGGTGGACTGCGACGTGCTGGTCTGCGCCGACGATGCTGACGCGCGCCGCGCCGTGGCCGGTCTCATCCGCGGCATCGGCATGAGCGCGGTGGAAGCCGGTGCGCTGGCCAACTCCGTGGTGGCCGAGGCGCTCACCTCGGTGCTGATCTGGCTCAACCGCAACTACAAGGTGCCCGACTCCGGCATCCGCATCACGGGCCTGCCGCCGCAGGCGTCGTGATGCCCGCGCGGCGCAGGCATCATCGGGGGTTACCGACACACCGCGCATGATCCTGCCGACCCGACGATGCAATTGATCGCCCTGCGCCTGCCGCCCCGCCTGGGGCCGGGCGACGACCTCTGCCAGCTCGCCTTCGAGGCCGCCGCTACGCAGGCCGGCGGCCTCGCGGCCGGCGACCTGCTGGTGTTCGCGCAGAAGGTGGTCTCCAAGACCGAGAACTGCTTCGTCAACGTCGAGGCGGTGGAGCCTTCCGACCGCGCGCGCGAACTGGGCGCCCTGATGAAGCGCGACCCGCGCCTGGTCCAGGTGGTGCTGTCCGAATCGGACGAGGTGGTGCGCTGCACGCCGCACGTGATCATCACGCGCCACCGCAGCGGCGTGGTGCTGGCCAACGCCGGTGTCGACCGCTCCAACGTGCCGCAACTGGGCCCCGGCGAGTGGGTGGTGACATGGCCGCGCGATCCCGATGCGTCGGCCGCACGGCTGTCGGCGGCGCTGGCTGCGCGCTGCGGCTTCGACGTGCCGGTGATCATCAATGACAGCCTGGGCCGGGCCTGGCGGCGCGGCACTGTGGGCCAGGCCATCGGCGCCAGCGGCCTGGTATGCCTGAACGACCTGCGCGGCGACACCGACCTGTACGGCTACCGGCTGGTGTCCTCCGAAGTGGGCACGGCCGACGAGCTGGCCGCCGCCGCGTCGGCCGTCATGGGCCAGGGCAGCGAGGGCACGCCGGCCGTGGTGATCCGTGGCTTTGCGTGGCAGGCGAACGCGGGCGCGTCTGCCCGCGACCTGCAACGCCCGCTCAAGGAAGACCTGTTCCGATGACCCTCGTTGCACTGTCCGGCGGCGTGGGCGGCGCCAAACTCGTCAGCGGCCTGGCCGGCGTGTGCGGGCCGGGCGAACTCATGGCCGTGGTCAATACGGGCGACGACTTCGACTACCTCGGCCTGCGCGTGTGCCCCGACATCGACAGCGTGCTCTACGCCGCGGCCGGGCTCAACGACAGCGTGCGCGGATGGGGCCGCGAGAACGAGAGCTGGAACTTCCACCACAGCCTGCCGCAGCTGGGCTTCGAGAGCTGGTTCATGCTGGGCGACCGCGACCTGGCCACCCACGTGCTGCGCACCGACTGGCTGCGCCAGGGGGCGACGTTGTCCGAGGTGACGGCGCGCATGGCGCATGCGCTGGGCCTGGCGTTCGACATCGTGCCCATGAGCGACGACGCCGTGCGCACGCATGTCGACACGCCCGAGGGCGTGCTTGCGTTTCAGGACTACTTCGTGCGACGGCGCTGCGAGCCCTTGTGCCGCGGCATCCGCTTCGAGGGCGCGGGCACGGCCCGGCTGGCTGCGCCGCTGGCGCGGCAGGCCGATGCCGGCGCGGTGCAAGGCTGGGTGATCTGCCCCTCCAATCCGTTCGTGAGCATCGGCCCGATGCTGGCCGTGCCCGGGCTGCGCGATCGGCTCGGCCAACGCCGCGCGCCCTGCGTGGCCGTGAGCCCGATCATCGCGGGCCAGGCCGTCAAGGGCCCGGCTGCCAAGATGATGGCCGAGCTGGGCCTGGAGGTGTCGGCGCTGGGCGTGGCGCGGCGCTACGCGGGCCTGATCGACGGCCTGGTGCTCGACCGACGCGATGCCGCGCAGGCGCCCGCCATCGAGGCGCTGGGCATCCGGGTGGGGGTGACCGACACGCTGATGACCGATGCCGACTCGCGCGAGCGCGTGGCCCGCGCTTCGCTCGAACTGATCGCGCGCTGCGGCTGAGGGGCCGGATCAGCCCGCCGCGAGCCGCCGCGCCAGCGCCTTCACTTCACCATCCACGGCCTGATCCGCGCCGCCGGGCTCGAGCGAATCGAGCAGGCGGGCCAGCGTCTGCGCATGCGGCAGCAGCGGGCCGAAGAAACGCACGCGCTCTCCGCCATCCACCACCAGCACCGTGGGAAAGGTTTCGACGTCGATGTCGCCCACCAGGTCGGCCTCGTCCTCGATGTCGATCCAGCGCACGCGCGCGCCGGGGTGTCGCGCCGTCACCTCGTCGAACAGCGCGCGCCAGTCGCGACAGGTACCGCACCATTCGGCGCAGAGGCAGGCGATCAGGCGGGAGGTGGGCGGCAACGGGGTCATCGGCGGCAGGTCAGGAATGGCGGCGCGCTGTCGCGCACTGGCTTGACTATTGTGACTCGGCCGCAAGAATGGACGGACCGGCCCGCCAGAGGCCTTCCCGCTCCAGGAGACATGCCATGGACACCACGACGCCATCCCCCACCGGTGCGCACGCCGCGCCCGACCCGCGCAGCTTCGCAAGCTTCGCCGAGTTCTATCCGTTCTACCTGACGGAGCATTCCAACCGCACCTGCCGGCGCCTGCACTTCGTGGGCTCGACGCTGGCGCTGGCCTGCCTGGCCGCGCTCGTGCTCACGGGCCGCCCGGGCTTCCTGCTGGCCGGTCTGCTGTGCGGCTACGGGTTCGCATGGATCGGCCATTTCGGCTTCGAGAAAAACCGGCCGGCCTCGTTCAAGCGCCCGCTCTACAGCTTCATGGGCGACTGGGCGATGTACCGCGACATCTGGCGGGGCCGCATCCCGTTCTGAGGCACCACCGCCGGCGCTCCACGCCGGTGCATCGCCTGCGTTTACATACACGCGGGCGCGCATGAATGTTCAGGCAGCGCGCGCGGCCATGGCCTCGGCGCTGTTACACACTGGGCGTGTAACAGTGCGGCGCTCGGGGTCAACCCTGTCAGACCGGTCTGGCAACGGCACGTTACGTGCTTGAACTTTGTCAAATCACCGGACTCTGTCGCCCCATGAGCCGCCTGCTGCGCCACCCCCTCGTCGCCATGTTCGCTGCCCTGCTGTTGCTGGCGGGATGCTCGTCGCTTGACGAGAAACAGCGCCAGTGGATCTTCCAGCCCAGCGACGCCAGCTGGGGCAACAGCGCCGCCATGGCGTCGGACATGAAGGACGTCTGGATCGACTTCGATTCGCGCGTTTCGGGCGAATCCACGCGGCTGCACGGCCTGTGGATGGACGGCCCGCCCGAAGCCGGCGCGCTGGGTCCCGTGCTGCTGTTCCTGCATGGCGCCAAGTGGAACGTGGCCGGCTCGGCGCCGCGCATCCGCCGCATGCAGGAGCTGGGCTTCTCGGTGCTGGCCATCGACTACCGGGGCTTCGGCAAGAGCACGTCGCTGCTGCCCTCGGAGAAGACCGCCTACGAAGACGCGCGCGCCGCGTGGGACTGGCTGGCGAAGAACTATCCCGGCCGGCCGCGTTACATCTTCGGCCACTCGCTGGGTGGCGCCATCGGCATCGACCTGGCCGCGCAGGTGAAGGACGAGGCCGGCACCATCGTCGAAGGCACGTTCACCTCGATCCCCGAAGTGGTCAGCACCTTCAAGTGGGGCTGGCTGCCGCTGTCGGGCCTGATCACGCAGCGCTTCGAATCGACGGCCAAGGTCAGTCGCATCGGCTCGCCGCTGATGGTGGTGCACGGCTCGGCCGACAACCTGATCCTCCCCTCGCTGGGCAGGAAGCTCTACGAAGCCGCCGTGGGCCCGAAGCTGTTCGTGCTGGTGGAGGGCGGCTCGCATTTCAGCACCAACACCATCGGCCACACGCAGTACCGCGAGGCGCTGCGCACGCTGTTCGGCGAGCAGCCCGCGTTCCAGCCGCAGGCGGCCGACACGCTGCAGGCCTCGGCGCTCTGACGCACGCGGGCGGGGCATGGCCTGCCGGTAGCGTCGCACGCGCCACCTTCTGCTAACCTCGACCGGATGTCTTCCGCCTTCCGCGCTCAGGCCGGCGTGCCGCGCGCCATGCCCATGCCCGATTCGCTCGTCGTGCTGGTGCTCACCCTGCTGCTGGGCATCCAGCCCGTCACCACCGACCTCTACCTGCCCGCGCTGCCGGCGCTGACCGTGGAGCTGGGCGCGCCGGTGGCGCAGTCGCAGCTCACGCTGTCGGCGTTGCTGCTGGCCTTCGGCATCTCCCAGCTGGTGTGGGGGCCGCTGTCGGACCGGTTCGGCCGCCGCCCCGTGCTGCTGTGGGGCCTGGCGGCGTACACGCTCGCGTCGGTGCTGGGTGCGCTGGCGCCCGACATGGTGCTGCTGATCGTCGCGCGCACCGTGCAGGGCGCGGCCATGGGCGCGGCCGTGATGTGCGCACGCGCGGTGGTGCGCGATCTCTACACGCCCGAGCAGGGCGCGCGCGCCATGTCGCGCGGCCTCACGGGGCTGGGCGTGATCGCCTGCCTGGCGGTCCCGCTGGGTAGCGTGCTGGCCGACCTGCTGGGCTGGCGCGCAGCACTGCTGGCGCTGGCGCTGTTCGGCGCGGCCAGCCTGGCGCTGATCGCGCTGCGCTTTGCCGAGACGCTGCCGCAGTTGAATCCGCGTGCGCTGGAGCCCGCCACGCTGCTGCGCACCTGGGGCACCATCGTGCGCAATCCCACCTTCCTGGCTTACAGCGCACTGGCCTCGGCGTCGTACGGCGCGCTGTTCACCTTTCTCGCTTCGTCGTCGTTCGTGCTGATCGGTGTGCTGGGGCTGTCGCGGCTGCAGTACGGCGCGGCGCTGTTCTGCGTGTCGGCCGTGTACGTGGCGGGCACGATGGTGTGCCGGCGGCTGCTGGTGCGGCTGGGCGTGCAGCGCTCGGTGGCGCTGGCGGCCTGCTGCACGCTCGCGGCCGGCCTGATCATGGCGGGCCTGGCCGCGGCCGGCGTGCGCGAGAGCCTGTGGGCGCTGCTGCTGCCCATGCTGCTGTTCATGCTGGCGCACGGCGTGCACCAGCCCTGCAGCCAGAGCGGCGCGGTGGGCCCGTTTCCGCGCGCGGCTGGCGCGGCGTCGGCGCTCAACGGCTTCTTCATGATGCTGCTGGCCTTCGCCATCGGCCTGTGGATGGGCTGGCGGCTGGACGGCACGGTGATGCCCATGGTCGAGGGCATGAGCTTCTGGTGCCTGTGCATCGCACTGGCCGCGTGGACGCTGGTGCGCCGCCACGGCGCGCCGCGCGCCGACTGAGGCGGGAAGGCGCCCCATGGCCGATACCCGCCCCGGCATCACGCTCGCCCTGGCCGGGCCCACGGCTTCCGGCAAGACGGCGGCCACGCTGGCCATCGCGGCCGAATTTCCAACCGAAGTGATCTCGGTCGACTCGGCCCTGGTCTATCGCGGCATGGACATCGGCACCGCCAAGCCCACCGCGGCGGAGCGCGCCGCCGTGCCGCACCATCTCATCGACATCCGGGATCCGTCGCAGGCCTATTCGGCGGCCGAGTTCGTGGCCGATGCGCGCGCGCTGATCGCCGGCATCCACGCGCGCGGCCGCATCGCGCTGCTGGCTGGCGGCACCATGCTCTACTTCAAGGCGCTGTTCGAGGGCCTGGACGACCTACCGCGAGCCGACGCCATCCTGCGTGCCCGGCTGGACGCGCAGGCTGCCGCACGCGGCTGGCCCGCCATGCACGCCGAGCTGGCGCAGGTCGACCCGCTCACGGCCGCGCGCCTGGCGCCCGGCGACAGCCAGCGCATCCAGCGCGCGCTGGAGGTGTGGCACGCCACCGGCCGGCCGCTGTCGTCGTTCTTCACCGCGCGCAAGCGGCGCGACGACGCCCCTCCGCTGCTCTCGCTCGAACCGGCCGACCGCGCCTGGCTGCACGAGCGCATCGCCGCGCGCTTCGACACCATGCTGGACAGTGGCCTGCTCGACGAAGTGCGCACCCTGCGCGCGCGCGGCGACCTGCACGCCGACCTGCCGTCGATGCGCTGCGTGGGCTACCGCCAGTCGTGGGAATGGCTGGACTCGCAGGCCGCTGGCAAGCCCGTTGCGCTGTCTGTGCTGCGCGAACGCGGCATCGCCGCCACGCGCCAGCTGGCCAAGCGCCAGATCACCTGGCTGCGCAGCATGCCCGAGCGCCGCGTGATCGCCTGCGACGCGCCCGATGCGCTGCCGCGGCTGCTGGCGCAGGTGCGGCAGCACGTGCATGGCACGCAGGACAGTGCGCCATGACGCGCCTCGTCGTCGACGACCTGGCCAAGCGCCATGGCGAGACGCCGGTGTTCGAGCATGTCTCGATGACCGTGCAGCCCGGCGAGTTCGTGGCCGTGGTGGGCGAATCGGGCATGGGCAAGTCCACCTTGCTCAACTGCATGGCCGCGCTCGATCATTGGGACAGCGGACGCATCGCTGTCGACGGCACCGATCTCGGCAGCCTGGACGACACGCAGCGTGCGCTGTGGCGCCGTCGCGCCGTGGGATTCGTGTTCCAGGCCTTCCACGTGCTGCCGCACCTGGACGTGGCGCAGAACGTGGCGCTGCCGCTGATGCTGCTGGGCGAAACGCGGGCCGCCATCGATGTGCGCGTGCAGGCCATGCTGGGCGCCGTGGGCCTGGGCGATCTGGGTGCACGGCTGCCTCAGCAGCTGTCGGGCGGGCAGTTGCAGCGCGTGGCGATCGCGCGCGCGCTGGTGCACCGGCCCGCGCTGCTGCTGGCCGACGAGCCCACGGGCAATCTGGATCCGCGCACCGCCGCGTCGGTGATGGATGTCCTGGTCGGCGAAGCGCGCACGCACGGCGCGTCGCTGGTCCTGGTCACGCATTCCCACGCCGCCGCCCAGCGGGCCGACCGCGTACTGCGGCTGCATGCCCGGGGCGTCTCGGCCGCATGAGCGTCCGGCTGGCGATCTTCGACTTCGACGGCACGCTGGCCGATTCGTGGGCGGTGTTCGCGCAGTCGGTCAACACGCTGGCCGTGCGGCACCGCTTCCGCACGATCGGCGCCGGCGAGCATGAACGGCTGCGCCGCCTGGGCGCTTCGCAGGTGCTGCGCGAGCTGCGCCTGCCGCTGTGGCGGGTGCCGGCCGTGGCGATGGACTTGCGCCGCATCGTGTCCGGCCGCATCGCCGAGGTGAAGCCCTTCGAGGGCGTGCCCCAGGCGTTGCGGCAGTTGCTGGATGCAGGCATCGATCTGGCCATCGCCAGTTCCAACACGGAAGACAACGTGCGCGCCGTGCTGGGCGACGATCTGGTGGCGCGCATGCGCGCGCTCGAATGCGGCACCGGCCTGTTCGGCAAGCCGCAGCGCCTGCGGCGCATCCTGCGCCACACGGCCTGCACGCCCGCCGAAGCGGTCTACGTCGGCGACGAACTGCGCGACGCCGAAGCCGCACGCGAAGCGGGCATGGCCTTCTGCGCCGTGACCTGGGGCTATAACGACGCCGGCACGCTGCGTGGCGCGGATCCGGCCCATGTGTTCGCCACGCCGGCCGACTTCGCCCGTCTGGCCGCGGCCTGACGCCGCCACGACCGCGCGGCCTCCTGCAAACGCGTGATTGCGCGCTCCCCGGTAACGGGCGCATGATGGCCCTGCCATCCGGCCCGCGAAACAACTCCATCAAGAAGCGCTGCCATGACACCCCCGCTCTGCGCACCGGCCGGGTTCAGCGATCTGCTGCTGCGTCTGTACCGGCTGTCGCATGAACGTCCGCTCGACCAGTTCCAGGACGCCACCCTCGCCCTGGTGCGCAGCGTGCTGCCCTTCGATTCGTCGATGTGGGGCACGGCCACCAGCACGCCCCACGGCATCGACATCCACACCATTCACCTGCACCGCCAGTCCGAGGAAATGCTGGCGGGCTACGAGCGGCTCAAGCACCTCGACACCGCGGCGCAGCAGGCCGGCGCGCGCCCGCGCCATACGCTGGGATTCAACGCCAACCACTGGTTCGACCAGCCCGCACAGGCCGAGTTGCGCGAACACGGCCGGCGCCACGGGCAGGCCAACTTCTTCATCACCAGCGACTTCGACGCGGCCACCGATTTCGTGCACTGGATCACGCTGTTCCGCGAAGACGAGGATGCGCACTGCCGGCCAGCCGAGCGCGAGCTGCTCTCGCTGCTGGCGCCGCACGTCATGCAGGCGCTGACGCTCAACCGCATCGCCCACCTCGACCGGCTGCAGTCACCCGCGCGCGCCGGGCGCGGCACGGCCATCTGCGACCTGCGCGGCGTGATCTATCACGCCGACGAGGCGTTCGACGAGCTGCGGCGGCGCGAATGGCCTCACGGCCCCGCCGGCCGGCTGCCCGCGCCGGTGCTCGAGCATTTCCTGCGCGGGCATGCCGCACTGGCCGGTGGCGACGTGGTGATATCGCAGCGCATCGATCACGGACTGATGTTCGTGACGGCTCGCCCGCGCTGCCGCGCCGACCGCCTGACGCCACGCGAGCGCACCGTCGCCACGCTGATGGCGCGCGGCGACACCTACAAGGAGATCGCACGCGTGCTGCAGCGCTCACCAGCCACGGTGCGCAACCAGATCCGCTCGGTGTACGGCAAGCTCGGCGTCGCCCACGTGGCCGGGCTGATCGAGGCGCTGCGCGAGGCGCAGTAGCGGCTCGGTTCGGCGCGCCGGCCGCCAGCGCGAACGAGAACGCGAACGCCGCGTGGCGCTGGCGCACGCCACCCTGGTAAAACCCTGATCCATCCTGCATGGATGTGAAAACATTTTCACATCCATGAATTGAGGTATGCCGGCCATTGCCTGCGCCTCAGGCTGCAAAACATACTTTTGGCATCACGGAGCCAAAGACATGTTCAACAGCCTTCACATCGACAAGCGCGCCGACGGCGTCTGGCGCGTCATCCTCAATCGTCCCGAAGTGCGCAACGCGCACGATCTCGACATGTTCCGCGAGCTGGTGCGCGCCTTCGACGAGGTCGAGGACGATCCGGCCTGCCGGTGCGCCGTCCTCACGGGCGCCGGCGACATGTTCAGCGCAGGGCAGGACCTGCGCTTCACCCGCAGCGCCGACGCGCGCGCCATCGATGCCTATGGCCGGTGGAATGTGGCGGCGCGCCAGCGCATCCAGCGCAACTTCAAGCCAGTGGTGGCCGCCGTCAACGGACCGGCCATCGGTGGCGGCTGCTACCTGGCCACCGCGTGCGACCTGATCGTCGCGGTGGACACCGCGTACTTCCAGATGCGCGAAATCCAGGCCGGCAACCACAGCGGCGGGGCGTTTGTGTTCACGGTGGGCCGCGCGCGCTCGCTCGAGATGTCGCTGCTGGGCCGCAAGATCGACGCGCAGCAGGCGCTCGACTGGGGCCTGATCAACCGCGTCGCCAGCGCGGCCGACTTCGACGCGGCGGTCGAGGACTATGCGCAGGCGCTCGCCGCCCTGCCTCCGCTGGCCATCCGCTACACCAAGAGCGCCACCAACCTGCTGCTGGACAACGCCGGCTTCACCACGCATCTGGAGGCCGGCGGCCCCATGCAGCGGTACCTGGGCCTCACGCCCGACGGCCGCGAGGCCAAGCGCGCCTTTGCGGAGAAGCGCCAGCCGTCGTTCACCGGCGACTACCCGCGCGTGGCCGACTGACGGAGCAATGGAATGACCCAAGCGCTCAAGGGCATCCAGGTGCTGGACTTCACGCACGTGCTGGCGGGTCCCATCGCCACCAACCACCTCGCACTTCAGGGCGCGGACGTGATCAAAGTCGAATCCGCCGCTGGCGACACCATGCGCAACTACGGCGGCCAGGCTTTCGCGGACGGGCTGGCGCCTTCGTTCGTCTCGGTCAACGCGGGCAAGCGGTCGATCGTGCTCGACCTCAAGCGCGGTGACCACCTGGACATCGCACGCCGGCTGGTCGCCCGCGCCGATGTGGTGATGGAGAACTTCCGGCCCGGCGTGATGGACCGGCTGGGCCTGGGCTACGACGCGTGCCGCGCCCTCCGGCCGGACATCGTCTACTGCTCGGTGTCGGGCTTTGGCCAGGCCGGGCCGCTCAAGGGCCATCCGGCCATCGACCAGATCATCCAGAGCATGTCGGGCCTGATGACGCTGTCCGGCGAGGCCGGCAGTCCGTCCATGCGCGTGGGCTTTCCCATCGTCGACACATTCACCGGCCTGCTCGCCGCATTCGCCACCACGGCCGCGCTGCTCGAGCGCGCGCGCACGGGCCAGGGGCAGATGGTGGACGTCGCCATGCTCGATGCGGCGCTGGTGATGATGGTCTCGGTGGCCGGACCGTGCCTGGCGGCCGGCGTGCGCCCGCGCAAACAGGGCAACCTGGGCTACAGCAATTCGCCGACCGCCGACACCTTTCCCACCGCGTCAGGAGAGATCACGCTGGGTGTGGTGCGCCAGGACCAGTTCGAGAAGTTCTGCCACGCCATCGAACGCAGCGACCTGCCGGAGGACGAGCGTTTCCTGGACCGCCACGCACGCCAGAAGAACGGCGCCGCATTGCGCAGCGAACTGATCGCCACGCTGGCAAGGCACACGGCGCTCGAATGGGAGCTGCGGCTCGGACGCGCGGGCGTGGCCGCCAGCGCCGTGCGCGAGGTGCACGAAGCGCTGGAGCATCCGCAGGTGGCCCAGCGTGGGCTCAGGCGCAACGTGCGCCTGCCCGACGGACAGTTGACGCAGGTGCTGGGCGCGGGCTTCACCGGGCGCGGCCACGAGGCGGCCGACAGCGCACCGCCGCCGCGCCTGGGCGAACACACCCGGCAGGTCCTTGCAGAGCTGGGCTGCGCGCCCGCCGAGATCGAGCAGCTCTGCGCCTGATGCCGATCAATCCCAGAGAAACATCAACCCGAGAAGGAGACAGACATGAACCCCGACTTCGACAAGAGGCATTTCCTGCGCGCCCTGGCCATGGCCCCGCTGGCGGCATCGCCGCTGTGGGCCGCCGCGCAGCCGCGCGACTGGCCTGCGCGTCCGATCCGGCTGGTCTCGCCATTCGCGGCGGGCAGTACCAGCGACACTTCGGCGCGATTCGTCGCGCAACATCTCTCGACCGCGCTGGGCCAGGCCGTGACGGTCGACAACATTCCGGGCGCCGACGGCCGCCTGGGGATGATGCAGGCGAAGAACGCGCCGCCGGACGGCTACACCATGGTGCTGGGCAGCTGGACCAACCTGGCCGTCAACGCCGTGCTGATCAAGGACCTGCCCTACGATCCGCTCAAGGACTTCAAGCCGGTGGCCGGCATCGGCCGCAGCATGCTGGGCATCGCGGTGTCGGGGCAATCCGATATCAAGACCATCGCCGACCTTGTGGCGGCTGCCAAGCGGAACCCGAAGAAGCTGAACTTCGGGAATTTCGCCACCGGCTACCGGCTGGCGACCGAATGGTTCTCGGGCCTGGCCGGCGTGCAGTTCACGCACGTGCCCTACCGCGCCACCAGCCAGATGAACACCGATCTCGCCGGTCGCCAGATCGACGTGGCGATGGACGGCGTGACATCGATGGCCGCCCTGGTGAAGTCGGGCCAGCTGCGCATGCTGGCCGTCACGGGCGAGCAGCGGCACGCGGAATTCCCCAACGTGCCCACGCTCAGGGAAACGTGGCCCGAGTACTCGATCTACGGGTGGTCGGCGCTGATGGTGCGCACCGAGGTGCCCGACACGATCGTGCAGCGCCTGGCCGACGAGGTGCAGAAGATCCTGACCTCGCCGGAAGGCCAGGAGTTCGCGAAGAAGGCGGGCTCCGAACTGCTCTCGCGCACCACGGGCGAGATGCGCAAGTACCAGGTCGCGCAGATCGACACGCTGCGCCGCGTGGCCGAAGCCGCGGGCATGAAGCCCGAATGACGCTAGCGCCCTGCGGTGCGCGAGGCCACGAACGTCTGCGGCAGCGCCTCCATGTGTTCGCGATGAAGATCGACGACAGTGCGCAGCGACTCGACGAAGCGCTCGCGGTTCTCGCGCAGCACGCCGATGCGCGCGCCCAGGCCCAGCACCATCGGCGGCTGGTGGCGCGGCGCCGCCAGCAGCATGGTCACCGTGCCGGAACCCGGCGTGGTCGCACCCTCGCTGTAGTCCCATCCGCGCGCGCGGCATTCGTCGAGCCTGGCCTGCAGGTCGGCCAGACCCACCTTGCGCGCGGCCGGCTCCTGGGCGTTGATGCGGCTCACGAGCGCGCGCAATTCGGCCCGCGTCTTCAGCGTGAGGATCACGCGCCCGACGGCCGAGCGCAGCAGCGGCCGCAGCGCCCCGGCGGCGACGTCGGTGGCGCCGGTGGTGGCCGTGCTGCCCTTGACGACCGAGATGTACTGGACCTGCAGGCCGCTCTGGATGCCCAGCACCACGGTGCAGCCGGTTTCGTCGCGCAGGCGGTACATGAGCCGCACGATGGTGCCGTCGGCCAGCAACGCATCGTTGACCCAGATGCCCAGCAACGCGGCGCGCACAGTGGGCACGAAAGTGCGCTCCTCGCGCGAGTAGTCGAGGTAGCCGAGATCGCGCAAGGTGTTGAGCAATGCGAACGTGCTCGACGCCGGGTAGCCGAGCGCACTGCTCACCTGAGACAGTGTCGCGGGGGCGCGGCGTTGCGCGAAGTACTCGAACACCTCCACCACGCGTTGTGCAGATTTCACCGGGGCCATGTCCCGATGCTAGCAAGCGGCAGGCGCCGCTCCACCACTTTTCCCATCTCCACAGGAACCCTGACCGATGAAACTCGGAACCATTGAACTTCGCGGCGAGGCCGTGCCTGCGCTCTTCGGCGACGACGGCGTCGTCCATCTCCGCGAGGCGCTGGCGCAGTTACCGGCTGGCGAGCGCGCCGGATTCGACCTGCACCGCCTCTCGCTGCTGGACCTCATCGCCGCTGGCGGCCCCGCGCTCGCGCTGCTGCGACGGGTGGCTGGCGAGCCAGCGCTGCGCGCCCGCGCCCTCGTGCCGCAGGGCGGCTTCACCGCCCTGGCGCCGATCCCGCGCACACCGCGGAATGTGTTCTGCCTGGGCCGCAACTACGCCGACCACGTCAAGGAAGACAACCTCTCGCGCGACAAGCAGACGGCCCTGCCCGAGTACCCGCAGTTCTTCACCAAGCCGGCGTCCGCGATCGTCGGCGATGGCGCGTCGGTCCGCCTCGACGAGCGGGTCACCCGGCGACTGGATTACGAAGTCGAGCTCGCCGTCGTGATCGGCACGGGCGGGCGCGACATCCGTGCCGCCGATGCGCTCTCGCACGTCTTCGGCTACACCATCGTCAACGACATCACCGCGCGCGACCTGCAGCGCCGTCACGACCAGTGGTTCAAGGGCAAGGGCCTGGACACCAGCTGCCCCATGGGTCCCTGGATCGTCACGGCCGACGAGATTGCCGACCCGCACGCACTGACGATCTCGCTGTCGGTCAACGGCGAGCGACGCCAGCACGCCACCACGGGCGACATGATCTTCCGCATCGAGCCGATCATTGAGTCGCTGTCGGCCGGCCTCACGCTGGAGCCGGGCGACGTGATCGCCACCGGTACGCCCTCGGGCGTGGGCTACGCGATGGACCCGCGGCGCTACCTCGCGCATGGCGACGTCATCGAATGCCGCATCGAGGGCATCGGCACGCTGACCAATACCGTGCGAGCCGCCGGCTGACAAGCACCGCCCCGGTACCGGGGACACAATGCGGCCATGCGCCGCCTGTTCACCACCTTCTCCTGGCAGGAACTGCGCCACCACCCCTGGCGCACCGCGGCCGCGGGCGTGGCGGTGATGCTGGGCGTGGCACTGGCGTTCTCGGTGCACCTGATCAATGCCTCGGCGCTGGCCGAGTTCGCGGCCGCGGTGCGCGCTGTCGGCGGCCAGCCTGATCTTGAACTGCGCGCCACGCAGGGCGGCTTCGACGAATCGCTCTATGCGCGCGCGGCCGCGCACCCCGCCGTGCGACTGGCCAGCCCCGTGCTCGAAATGGCCACGCAGGCCCTGGCGCCCGACGGCACGCGCGTGCCGCTGCGCGTGCAGGGCGTCGACGGCCTGGTGGTGGCGGGCATCGCGCCCGCGCTGATGCCGCGCGCCGATACCGGCCTGCCCGCGGGCCAGGGACGGCTGGCGATGTTCCAGCCCGACACCGTCTTCCTCAACCCCGCCGCGCGGCAGCGCCTGGGCACGGCGGATGTGCGCCTGCAGGCCGGCGCGCGCTGGCAGGCGTTGCGCATGGCCGGCGACGTGGGCGCGCCCGGCGAACCGCTGGCCGTGATGGACATCGCCGCCGCCCAGGATCTGTTCGGCCGCACGGGTCAGCTCACGCGCCTCGACCTCCGGCTGGCGCCCGGCACCGACGTGGCCGCGCTGCTGAAGGACTTGCAGGCCGGCCCCGGCGTGATCGCGGCCGAGCCGGGCGACGCGGCGCAGCGCGCCAGCAACCTGTCGCGCGCCTACCGCGTCAACCTCACGGTGCTGGCGCTGGTGGCGCTGTTCACGGGCGCGTTCCTGGTGTTCTCGGTGCTGTCGCTCTCGGTGGCGCGGCGCCAGCCGCAGTTCGCGCTGCTCGGCGTGCTGGGCCTGACCGCGCGCCAGCGGCTGCGGCTGGTGCTGTGCGAATCGCTGGCAATGGGCACGCTGGGCAGCGCGGCCGGGCTGCTGCTGGGCACGCTGCTGGCCTGGGTGGCGCTGCGCCTGCTGGGCGGCGACCTGGGCGGCGGCTACTTCCGCGGCGAGACGCCGCCGCTGCAATGGAGCGGCGCGGCGGCACTGATCTACGGCGCGCTGGGCGTGGCGGCATCGCTGGCGGGCGGCTGGTGGCCGGCACGCGCCGCGGCGCGCCTGGCGCCCGCGCAGGCGCTCAAGGGACTGGGCAGCGTCGATGCGGGTGAACACGCCCGCCTGCGGCCCGGCCGCACGGGCGCGCTTCTGATGGCCGGCGGTGCGCTGCTGGCGCTGGCCCCGCCGGTGGGCGGCCTGCCCATTGCGGCCTACGCCTCGGTCGGCCTGTTGCTGGTAGGCGGCATCGTGGCCCTGCCCGCGCTGGTGGCGCTGCTCTACGCGCGGGGCGCGCTGCTGGCGGCTTTCGCGCGGCGCGCCCTGCCCATGCTCGCCATCGAACGCGCGCGCCGCATGCGCTCGGTGGCGGCCATCGCGGTGAGCGGCGTGGTGGCTTCGCTGGCCTTGTCGGTGGCGCTCACGGTGATGGTGTCGAGCTTCCGCGGTTCGGTCACGCAGTGGCTGGACACGGTGCTGCCCGCGCAGCTCTACCTGCGCGGCGCGGCCACCACGGCGCAGGGCGAAGCCGTGTTCTTCGACCCCGCCCTGCCCGCGCGTGCAGCGGCCGTCCCCGGTGTGGCGCGCGTGGCCGGGCAGCGCCACACCCAGGTGCTGCTGGGCGCCGGCCTGCCGCCGGTGGTGCTGATCGCCCGGCCGCTGTCCGGGCGCGCCACGCCGACCGCCGAAGACGCCGCGCGCCAGTTGCCGCTGGTGGGCACGGCGCTGGACGCACCGCCGGGCACGCTGCCGGTGTACGTGAGCGAGGCGATGCTCGATCTGCATTGCGCGCGCGTGGGGCAGCGTCTGCCCGCGCTGGCACAGGCCCTGCCCCACGCGCACGGCGAGCAGGGCGCGCCCGCGCCTGAATTCTTCGTGGCCGGCGTGTGGCGCGATTACGCGCGCCAGAGCGGCAGCATCGTGATCGACCTGGGCGCCTGGCAGCGCCTGTCGGGCGACACGCGTATCAACGACCTGTCGGTGTGGCTGGACGAAGGAGCCGACGAGGCTGCCGTGCGCGCGCGCCTGGCCGCACTGGCGGCCGAGTCCGGCGGCCCCGCGCCCGACATCGTGTCGGTGGCACAGTTGCGCGCCAATTCGCTGCGCATCTTCGACCGCAGCTTCGCCGTCACCTACTGGCTGCAGGCCGTGGCCATCGGCATCGGCCTGTTCGGCGTGGCCGCGAGTTTCAGCGCACAGGTACTGTCGCGCCGCAAGGAATTCGGCCTGCTGGCGCACCTGGGCCTCACGCGCCGGCAGATCCTCGCCGTGGTGGCGGGCGAAGGCGCGGCGTGGACGCTGGTGGGCGCGGCGGCCGGCGCGGTGCTGGGCCTGGCGGTGTCGGTGGTGCTGGTGCACGTGGTCAATCCGCAGAGCTTCCACTGGACGATGGATCTGCAGGTGCCCTGGCTGCGGCTGGCCGCGCTGTGCGCCGCCGTGGTGGCGGCCGGCACCGTCACCGCCTGGCTGGCCGGCCGCGCCGCCGCAGGCCGCGACGCCGTCCTGGCCGTGAAGGAGGACTGGTGATGCACCCGCACCGCCGCGCCCTGCTAATGGGCCTGCTGCTGCCGGCGCTGGCACCGACGGCCCGCGCCCTGCCCGCGCGCACGCTGGTCTTCCCGCGCGACCACGGCGCGCATCCCGAGCTGCGCACCGAGTGGTGGTACATCACCGGGCACGCATCGGCGGGCGAAGGCAGCGCGCGGCGCGCGTTCGGCTTCCAGGTGACGTTCTTCCGTTCGCGCGTCGATGGCACCGAGAGCCTGCGCTCCGCGTTCGCGGCGCGGCAACTGCTGTTCGCGCATGCGGCCGTCACCGACGTGGCAGGTCGCCGCCTGCTGCACGACCAGCGCATCGCACGCGAGGGTTTCGGCATCGCGCAGGCCGACACGCGTGACGCGGCGCTGAAGCTCGGCGACTGGTCGCTGTCGCGCCACGACCCGCAGGGCGCGGTACCCGAACGCTGGCGTGCCCGCGTGCAGGCGGGCGACTTCACGTTCGACCTGCGGTTCGATGCGACGCAGCCACTGCTGCTGCAGGGCCGCTCCGGCCTCTCGCGCAAGGGCCCCGAGGAAAAGCAGGCCAGCTACTACTACAGCCAGCCGCAACTGGCCGTGCAGGGGCGGCTGGCCACCGGGGGCACGCCGCTCGAGGTCGCGGGCCGCGCCTGGCTGGACCACGAGTGGAGCGAGGAACTGCTGCACCCCGACGCCGTGGGCTGGGACTGGATCGGAATGAACCTGGACGATGGCGGCGCGCTCACCGCGTTCCGCCTGCGCACGCGCGATGGCGGCACGCTGTGGGCCGGCGGATCGTTGCGCGCGGCCGACGGGCGACTGCGCATCTTCGACGCGGCCGAAGTCGCCTTCGAGCCCGGCCGCCGCTGGCGCAGCCCCGCCAGCCGCGCCGACTACCCCGTGCAGTGGCGCGTGCGCACGCCCGCAGGCAGCTTCACCGTCGACGCCCTGCTCGACGACCAGGAACTCGACAGCCGTGGCTCCACCGGCGCGATCTACTGGGAAGGCCTGTCGGAACTGCGCGATGAAACCGGGCGCAGCGTGGGGCGTGGCTATCTGGAAATGACCGGTTACGCCAGTGCCTTGCGGCTCTGATCAGCGAGCACGGCGCGCGGCGACAATCGGCACATGGCAAGAACGAACGACTGGACCAGCCGCATCCTGGTTCTCCTCAAGGGTGGCAACACCAGCGCCGCCGTCGCGCAGATCAAGGTGGCTCCCACCGTGAAGGACCTGAAGGCGCTCAAGGCCGCGATGATCGTGGGCCAGCTCACCGGCCGCTGGCGCGACGTGGACGCAGCCGTGGACGACAACCTCGCGCTGCTGTCGGCCCCGCGCCTGCATCGCGCGCCGTGAACGCCATCTGCCCGATCGCGCCGTGAACGACATTCCCGAACATCCCGAATCCGCCCTCGCAGGCGAGGCCATGCCTTCAGCCACAGGCTTTGCCGCGCTCGGCCTGGACGCCGCGCTGGTGCAGGCGGCCGCCCGCCAGGGCTTCGACGCGCCCACACCCGTTCAGGTAGCCGCGATCCCGGTGGCCCTGCGCGGCGCCGACCTGCGGGCCACGGCACAGACCGGCTCGGGCAAGACGGCCGCCTTCGCCCTGCCGCTGCTGCAGGCCCTGCTGCACGATGCGGCCGCCATCGCCTCGCGGCCCGGCCGCCGCACGCGCGCGCTGGTGCTCGTGCCCACGCGCGAGCTGGCCGCGCAGGTGGGCGAGGTGCTGCAGTCATTGGCCGAGCCCCTGCCCGGCCGCCTGAAGATCGCCATCGTGTTCGGCGGCGTGTCGATCAACCCGCAGATGCTGCGGCTGCGCGGCGGTGCCGAGGTGGTGGTGGCCACACCGGGCCGCCTGCTCGACCTGCTGGACCACAACGCGCTGCACCTGGGCGATGTGCGCCACCTCGTGCTGGACGAGGCCGACCGCCTGCTCGACCTGGGCTTCGCCGACGAGCTCGCGCGCGTGCTGGCCCTGCTGCCACCGATGCGGCAGAACCTGTTCTTTTCCGCCACCTTCCCGCCGGCCGTGCAGGCGCTGGCCGACAGCCTGCTGCGCGAGCCCGTGCGCGTGGAGATCGACGACACGCCCGCCACGCTGCCGGACATCGCGCAGCGCGCGATCGTGGTGGACGAGCGCCGCCGCACCGAGCTGTTGCGCCATCTGCTCACGCAGGAAGGCTGGACGCAGGTGCTGGTGTTCGTGGCTTCGCAGCACACTGCCGACCACGTGGCCTGGAAGCTCTACAGCCGTGGCGTCATGGCCGCGCCTTTCCACGGCGGCTTGAGCCAGGGCGCGCGCAAACAGCGCCTGTCCGAACTGCGCAACGAGCAATGGGACGTGCTGGTGACCACGGATCTCGCCGCGCGCGGCATCGACATCGCAAAGCTGGCCGTCGTCATCAACTACGACCTGCCACGCTCCGCCATCGATTACGTGCACCGCATCGGCCGCACCGGCCGCGCGGGCGAGAGCGGCCTGGCCGTGAGCCTGGTGCCGCCGGCCGCCGAGGCTCACTTCCGCCTGATCGAGAAACGCCAGGGGCTGCGCGTGGCGCGTGAAGTGATCGAGGGATTCGCACCCGATCCGGCAGCCGTGCAGGCCGCCGAGGCCGCCGTCCTGGCGGCCGGCACGGGTGGCATCAAGGGCAAGCGCCCGAGCAAGAAGGACAAGGCACGCGCCGCGGCTGCGGCGGCTGGCGCCTCTGCCGACGCGTCTGCCGATGCTTCGACCGGCAACGATGCCGGTACGGCTCGCGTGGGCGAAGTCCGCCCGCGCCCACCGCGAGCGCGGTAAACCCGATCACGCGGCGCGCGGTCGAGCGATCGCTCCGGGCTCAGGCGGCTTCGTCGCCGCTGCCGTCTTCCGACGGCTCGCCGCGCTGCACACGGCTCGGGCCCTTCGGGCCGCGCCTGGCCGCCCGCGCGAGGATCTCCACGTAGAACTGCGGCTCGCCCGCCTGGGCCGCCGCATCGATGCGCTCGATCAGGCTGGCCACGTGGGCGGGTTCGGCAGTTTCCTTCGTGGTGCCGAAACGGCAATCGAAGTCCCAGTAGTCCATGCCCTCGGGCAGCGTGCGGCGGCGCTCGCGCGCCAGGTATTTGCGGATGTCGTGCTTGGTCGCGTCGAGCAGGCGGTCGGGGTGCTTGCCTTCTACGGCGAGGGGGAAAGTCTTGCGCATGGGTGATTGTCGCCGCTCGGGCCCGGGGCCGCACGCCGTTGGCGCGCCGCGCCGCAGACCCGTGTGATCAATGCGCCCCTGCCGCCGCGTCGGCGGCGCCAGCGCCCGCCTTCACCGGCCGCGCCAGCCATACCAGCGGAATCAGCAGCACAAAGATCACCGACGACCACAGGAAGATGTCGTTGGCCGCCAGCATGAAGGCCTGCTGATCCACCAGCCGGTTGATCTGCGCCAGTGCCTGCTCGGGCGTGAGGCCCGCGCCGCCCAGGCCCTGCAGCGCGCCCGTGGCCGCGCTGTTGCCCAGGTTCACCGACTCGGCCAGTTGCGCGTGGTACATGGCGGCGCGGCTTTCCCACACCGTGGTGCTGACCGACGTGCCCAGCGCCCCGGCCGTGATGCGCACGAAGTTGGACAGGCCCGAGGCCGCCGGAATGCGCGCGGGCTCGATGCCCGACAGTGTGAGTGTCACCAGCGGGATGAAGAAGAACGCCAGCGCCAGGCCCTGGATGATGGTAGGCACCATGAGCGTGACGAAGTCGGCCTGCGTGTTGAAGCGCGAGCGCAGCCACAGCACCAGGGCGAACACCATGAACGAGAAACTGGCGAACTTGCGCGGATCGACCCGGGTGATGTTCTTCCCGACCACCGGCGAGAACACGATGGCCAGCAGCCCCACGGGCGCCATGATCATCCCGGCCTCGGTGGCGGTGTAGCCCATGAACTGCTGCAGCCACAGCGGCAGCAGCACCAGATTGCCGAAGAACAGCGCATACCCCACCGACGTGGTGAGCGTGCCGGCCCAGAAGTTGCGCCGCATGAACAGGCGCAGGTCCACCACCGGATGCCGGTCGGTCAGCTCCCAGACCAGGAAGAACGCGAAGCCCACCACGGCCACGGCGGCCAGCCCCACGATCAGCGGCGAGTGGAACCAGTCGTGCTCCTTGCCCAGGTCGAGCGTGAGCTGCAGCGCGGCGATCCAGGTGACCAGCAGCACCAGGCCCACGGTGTCGATGGGCAGGCGCTGGATCTGGCTCTCGCGCTTGCGGTAGATGCCGATGGTGGCCAGCGCCGCGAAGATGCCCACGGGCACATTGATGTAGAAGATCCACGGCCACGAGATGTTGTCGGTGATCCAGCCGCCCAGCAGCGGCCCGGTGACGGGTGCCACCAGCGTGGTCATGGCCCACATCGCCATCGCGGTGCCGGCCATGGCGCGTGGATAACTGGACAGAAGCAGCGTCTGCGACAGCGGGATCATGGGGCCGGCGACGAAGCCCTGCAGAGCGCGGAAAGCGATCAGCATGGGCATGTTGGGCGCGAAGCCGCACAGCCACGACGAGATCACGAACAGGATCACGCTGGCCACGAACAGGCGCACCTGGCCGAAGCGCTGCGACAGCCACCCCGTGAGCGGCACGGCGATGGCATTGGCCACCGCGAAGCTGGTGATGACCCAGGTGCCCTGGTTGGGGCTGACGCCGAGGTCGCCCGCGATGGCGGGCAGCGAGACGTTGGCGATGGACGTGTCGAGCACGTTCATGAACACCGCAGCCGAGAGCGCGATCGTGCCCCAGGTGCGGGCCGCGCCGGTGAGCGGCGCGGGCGGGATGTGTTGGGCCGGAGATGTCGACATGCGATGCGGCGCGCGGCGCGGTAGCCGCGCGCCCCTCGGGTCAGTTCGTCGTGGTGGCCTGCGCGTGCACGGCCGGGCGCTGAGCCGGCGTGGACGTGTCGGCCCTGTGCTGCGCAGCGGACTTTGCGGCAGCGGCCGGGTGCGGCGCGCGACCCAGGTTGGCTGCGATGATGCGGCGCACTTCCGCGTCGGCACCAGCGTCGGCCTGGGCGTACACCTCGGTGCGCGCGGCGGGCGCGTCGCGCGGTGCGTCGGCCAGCGTCTTGCCGCTGGTGTCGCTCACATCCACTTCCACGTCCATCGACAGGCCCACGCGCAGCGGATGCGCAGCGACCTCGGCTGCCTCGAGCGCGATGCGCACGGGCACACGCTGCACCACCTTGATCCAGTTGCCGGTGGCGTTCTGCGCCGGCAGCAGCGCGAACGCCGAGCCCGTGCCCACGCCGAGGCCGGCCACGCGGCCGGTGTATTCGACCTTGCGGCCATAGACGTCGGCGGTGAGCCTGGCGGGTTGACCCAGGCGGATGCTGCGCAGCTGGTTCTCCTTGAAGTTGGCATCGACCCACACCTGCGACAGCGGCACCACCGACATCAGCGGCGTGCCGGCGGCCACGCGCTGGCCCAGCTGGGCCGTGCGGCGCGCGACGTAGCCATCCACCGGCGCGGGCAGCGCGGCGCGCTGCGAGGCCAGCCACGCTTCACGCACCTTGGCCGAGGCGGCCAGCACGCTGGGATGCTGCTCGACCGTCGTGCCTTCGGTCATGGCCTGGTTGCTGGCGAGTTGCTCCTGCGCCGCGCGCACGCCGGCCTGCGAGGCGGTCACGCCTGCCTCGGCCGCGGCGAGCGCGCTCTGCGCATTGGCCAGCTGCGTGCGTGCGTGGTTGAGCTCTTCGCCCGACACGGCACCGTTGCCGCCCAGCGCTTCGCGGCGCGAGAGGTCATCGCGCGCACGCGCCACTTCGCTGCGGGCGCGGGCGACGTCGCTCTGCGTCTTGGTCACGTCGGCCTCGCGCAGCGACACCTGGGCCGACAGCGATCCGTTGTTGGCATAGAGCGTGCGCACCTGGCGCACCGTCTGCGCCAGCGCGGCCTCGGCCTGGTCGAGCGCGATGCGCGCATCGGCGGGGTCGAGCTTGACCAGCGGCTGGCCGGCCTTCACGAAATCGGTGTCGTCAGCCAGGATGGCCATCACCGTGCCGCCCACCTGCGGCGTGATCTGGATGACGTTGCCCTGCACGTAGGCGTTGTCGGTGCCTTCGTAGTGGCTGGCCACGCGCCATTCGTAGAAGCCCCAGGCGATGCCCACGACGGCGACCACGGCGGCCACGAGCGTGAGGCCCTGACGGCGGGCGCTGGAAGAAGGGTTGGCCGATGCGGCCGGTTGTGACGTATTCATGTTGTGTTCTCGTCTGATGAGGGTGGCTGCGGTGCGGCGCTTCAGCGCGTGGCCACCGCGGCGGAAACGTTGACGGGGCCTGCCGCGACCGGGGGCGCGTCGGCCTGCCAGCCGCCGCCCAGGGCCCGGATCAGGCCGGCCTGGTTGTCGAGCACGCGCGCGGCCAGGTCGACCTGCGCGCGGCGTTGCGCCAGCACGGCGTTCTCGGCCGTCAGCACCTGCAGGTAATTGCCCAGCCCGCCGCGATAGCGTTGCAGCGCGATGTCGTAGGCGGCCTCGGCGGCCTCCTGAGCGCGGCGCTGTTCGGCCTGCTGGCGTTCGATGGACTGCTGCGAGGCGATCTGGTCGGCCGCTTCGCGCACGGCATCGAGCACGGCGGCGTTGTAGCTCTCGACCGCGGCGTCGAGGTCGGCCGTCTTGCCGCGCAGATTGGCACGCAGTCGGCCGGCATCGAAGATCGGCAGGCGGATCGCCGGGCCGATGCCCCACTGACGGCTGCCCGATTCGGTCAGGCGGTCCAGCCCGATGCTCGAGAGGCCGGCGAAGGCCACCAGGTTGATGTTTGGATAGAACTGGGTCTTGGCGTTGTCGACGTCACGGCCCGCGGCCTCGACGCGCCAGCGAGCGGCCGCGATGTCGGCGCGGCGGCCGAGCAGATCGGCCGGCACCCGGGTGGCGCGGGCGACGGGGCGCAGCGCATCGAGCGAGGTCGCTGCGAGCGAGTCGGCCAGCGACATGTCGCCCGCCAGCGCAGCGAGCGCGTGGCGCGCCAGTTGCGCCTGCTCGGCAAGCGCTTCGATCTGCACGCGTGCGTCGGGCAGATTCGTTTCGGCCTGCTTGAGTTCCAGGCGGGTGTCCAGGCCCGCTCTCACGCGGTCGCCGACGAGCCGGAGGGTTTCCTCACGCTGCGCCAGCGTGCGGCGCGCCACCTGCAATTGCGCTTCGATGCGGGCGAGCTGGAACCAGCCGCGCGCGACGTTGGTGGACAGCAGCACGGCCGCCGCGTCGCGGTCGGCCACGGCGGCGCGGGCCTGTCCCAGGGCCGCGTCGAGCGCCGCCTGATGGCGGCCGAAGAAATCGATTTCCCAGCTGGCCGACAGTTGCAGCGTGCCCGACTCGCGAATGCTGCCCGCCAGCGGCGCGGGGACGGCACCGTTCTTCGTGTACAGCTGGCGCGTGGCATCGAACGAACCATTGAGCTGAGGCAACGTGGCGGCGTCGGCCACCTCGATCACGGCCTGCGCGCGCGCCAGCCTGGCCTGGGCCACACGCAGGTTGGGATTGCCGGCCAGCGCGCGGTCCATCAGCGTGTCGAGCTGCGCGTCGCCAAAACCCTGCCACCAGCGCGCGCCGAGCGCGGGCGTGACATCAGCGCCGGAAGCTGCGGGTGCGGCCGGCAACGCGGGCTCGTTCAGCCGGGCCACGGGCGCGATGCCTGACATGTCGGCACAGCCGGCGAGCACGGCGACGGCGACCAGCGCCAACGAAAAAGCCGGCCACCGCAGCGGCCGGCCGGCAACCCCCAGGGGTCGCGGATCACGGTTCATTGTTCTCTCCATCGGAAGAAGTGGGGGCTGTGGCGGGCTGCGCACCAGCCAGCCGTTCGGCATTGGCCAGCACGCGGCGCAGCAGGCCTTTGAGGGTCTGCCATTCCTCGGCGCTGAAGCCTTCGAGGTGGGCGTTCTGGGTGTCGCACAGCACGGGCGCGATGGCGCTGGCGGCCTCGCGCCCGGCATCGGTGAGTTCGATGTTGACCACGCGGCGGTCGGAGGTGCTGCGGACGCGGCGGCACAGATCCTTGGCCTCGAGCCGGTCGAGCAGGCGCGTCATAGCGCCGGCATCCAGATGCGTCTCGCGGGCGAGTTCGGCCACGGTCGAGCATTTGCCCGCGTAGAGCTTGAACAGCGGCACCCACTGGGCGTTGGTCAGGCCGGCGGGCTCGAGCGCGCGCTCCACCTGCTGCGCGGTGAGCGTGATGATGCGGCGCATCATGTACGCGGCGCTCTCCTCGGGCGCATAGCCATTCGGCCGGTAGAACACGGCGGCGCCGGCCGGGGCGGGCTGGGCGGATTCGTCGGGCGTGCGGCGCGAATTCATGGGTGCAAATATATTTGCCTAGGCAACTATTGTCAAGGCAGTTTCTGCATCGGCAATCTTTGACCTAAACTCGCACCATGGCTTCTGCTCCCCTGCCTCCTGCGGCGCCCGCTGCCGCTGCCGCCCCCCGCGCTCTCGGCGGCCTTTTGCCGTTCCTGCGCCCGTACACGGGCCGCATCGCGCTGGCCGGCCTATTCCTGCTGCTGGCGGCGCTGGCCACGCTGGTGTTCCCGGTGGCGCTGCGCGGACTGATCGACGGCGGGCTGGCCGCGTTGTCGGGCCCGCCGGGCGCGGCGGCGCCGCCCATGGGCCGGCACTTCCTGCTGCTATTCGGCGTGGCGGTGCTGCTGGGCGTCTTCTCCGCCGCGCGCTTCTACATGGTGAGCTGGCTGGGCGAGCGCGTCACGGCCGACCTGCGCAACGCCGTCTACGACCGGGTGCTGCGGCAGAGCCCGGCCTTCTTCGAGACCACGCAGGGCGGGGAGGTGCTCTCGCGCCTGACCACCGACACCACGCTGGTGCAGACGGTGGTGGGCTCATCGCTGTCGATGGGACTTCGCAACGCCGTGATGGGCCTGGGCGCGCTTGCCATGCTGGTGTGGACGCACCCGGGCGTCATGGCCCAGGTGCTGGGCGTGCTGGTGCTGGTGGTGGTGCCGGCCGCGTGGTTCGGCCGGCGCGTGCGGCGGCTCTCGCGCGCCAGCCAGGACCGCGTGGCCGATGCCAGCGCCATCGCATCGGAAGTGCTGGCCGCCGTGCCCGTGGTGCAGAGCCACACGGCCGAGGCGCGCGAAGCGGCCCGCTTCGCCGACGCCACCCAGGCGGCCTTCGGTACCGCCATCCGCCGCACGGCGGCGCGTTCGGCGTTGATCGCCTTCATCATCATCGCCACCTCGGCTGCCCTGTTGTGGGGCCTGTACCAGGGCACGCAGGCGGTGCTGGCCGGCCGCATGGGCGCGGGTGAGCTGGGGCAGACCGTGATCTACGTGCTGATCCTGGCCAGCGCTTTCGCCGTGCTGGGGGAGGTGTGGGGCGACCTGCTGCGCGCCGCTGGCGCGACCGAGCGGTTGATGGAACTGCTGCATGCACAACCGGCCATCGAGTCACCGCGCGAGCCGCAGGCCGCGCCGGTTCCCGCCGCCGGCAGCGCGGTGGTCCTGCACCACGTCCGCTTTTCCTACCCCTCGCGCCCGCAAGTGGCCGCGCTCGACGACGTGAGCCTGTCGGTGGCGCCGGGCGAGACCGTAGCGCTGGTGGGCGCCAGCGGCGCGGGCAAGACCACGGTGTTCCAGCTGCTGCTGCGCTTTCACGATCCCCAGGCCGGAGAGGTGCGCATCGACGGCGTGCCTGTGCAGGCGCAAGACCTGCAGGCCCTGCGCGCGCGCGTGGGTCTGGTGCCGCAGGACGCCGTGATCTTCTCCGGCACCGCGCGCGAGAACATCCGCTATGGCCGGCCTGGCGCCACCGACGCGCAGGTGCTGGCCGCCGCGAAAGCCGCGTTCGCCGACGAGTTCATCGCCGGTCTGCCGCAGGGCTACGACACCTTCCTGGGCGAGCGCGGCGTGCGCCTTTCGGGTGGCCAGCGCCAGCGCATCGCGATCGCGCGGGCCATGCTCAAGGACGCGCCCCTGTTGCTGCTGGACGAGGCCACCAGCGCGCTGGACGCGCAAAGCGAACGCATGGTGCAGGCCGCACTGGAAACCGTGATGCAGGGCCGCACCACGCTTGTGATCGCGCACCGGCTGGCCACGGTCCAGCGCGCCGACCGCATCGTGGTGCTGGAACGCGGGCGCATCATCGAAGAGGGACGGCACGCCGACCTCGTGGCTGCGGGCGGCGCCTACGCGAAGCTGGCGGCCCTGCAGTTCATGTCGTGAACCGGGCCGGGGACGCCTATTGCAGCGGTCCTTTGAGGATGCCCGGCAACGGCAGCGGGACCACGTCGATCCCCTCGTCGAGCAGAGCCTCGGTTTCCTCGCGCGAGGCCTGGCCACGGATGCCGCGCCCCGCCGTCTCGCCGTAATGGATGCGACGCGCTTCCTCGGCAAAGCGTTCGCCGACGTCCTCGGTGTTCTCCATCACATGGCGCACCATGCGCATGAAGAGCTCCTGCGGCTGCGGCGGTGTCGTGGCGCCCTGCCCTGCGCCCCCGGGCGCGCTGGCCGGTGCGCGCGATGCAGGCTCGGCCGCGCCAAGGTTCAGGCGCGGCGCCGACAGCTTCTTGGAGATCGAGGCGTTGCCGCACAGCGGGCAGGTGACCAGGCCGCGCGCGAGCTGCGACCGGAAGTCGTCCTCGGACGCGAACCAGCCTTCGAAGGCATGGGCGTGTTCGCACTGAAGGTCGAGGACTTTCATGGCGCCGATTATCGGCCGACCGGTCAGCCGAGGGCCGGCTGCCAGTCGAGAGTCCACGCACCCGACAGGACGTTCTGCAGCCAGAGCGCGCCGGCGAGCGTCTTGGCATCGGTGACGCGGCCCGTGCGGCAATCGTCGAGCAGTTCGGCCGGCGTGGCGGCATACACGTCGAGGAACTCGCCCGCATCGAGCTGGCGCTCGCCCGCCACGAGGCCGCGTGCGAACCAGATCTCGATGAATTCGGTGGAATAGGAGATGACCGGGTGCATCACGCCCGCCCATGCCCATTCGCGCGCGGTGTAGCCGGTTTCCTCCAGCAGCTCGCGCTGGGCGCAGCGCTGCGTCGATTCGCCCGCATCGAGCTTGCCGGCAGGAAATTCGATCATGGCCTGCCGCACCGGATAGCGGTACTGCCGCTCCAGCACCAGCCGGCCGTCGTCCAGCATCGGGATCACCATCACGGCACCAGGATGGACGACGTACTCGCGCGTGGTGAGCGTGCCGTCGGGCAGGCGCACCTCATCGCGCATCACGTGCAGGAAGCGGCCACGCAGCAGCTCCTCGCTGCGCACGGTGTGCTCGATCAGGTGGCCGTGGTCGCCGGCGCGGTCAGTCACGGTGCTTGAGTAGGTAGCGCCAGACGAAACCCGGAAAGGCCAGCGTGACGAACAGCGCGGCCGTCACGGCGTAGAACTCCCAGGTCTGCGGCGCGATGCGGCCCAGGCGCTGCTCGAGCAGCAGGCCGATGGCGCCGACCACGAAGTACATCACCACCAGTTCGGCCAGTCGGACGGCCAGCAGCTTGCGGCCCGAGGGCAGCGCCAGCACGCCGAACAGGCGCTGGTTCAGGAACGGCAGGTTGGCCGACACCAGCGCGAGCACCAGCACGAGCCAGACGAATGCGGTCTGCGACGACTGCATGAGGCGGTAACCCCGGGGCCAGGCGCGGCGCGCGCGCTCAGGTGGTCAGCGTGCGCAGCACGGCGTCTGCGCACAGCGTCATCAGGCCGCCGGGGAGGATGCCCAGGCCCAGCACCAGCGCGCCGTTGAGGCTCAGCACCACGCGCACGTCGGTCGGCGCGGCCACGGTGGTGGCCGTGATCGGGTCGTCGAAGTACATGACCTTGACCACGCGCAGGTAGTAGAACGCGCCGATCAGCGACATGACCACGGCGAACACGGCCAGGCCGATATGCAACACGCTGCCCGAAGCGATCAGCGCCTGCAGCACCGCGAACTTGGCATAGAAGCCCACCAGCGGCGGCACGCCGGCCAGCGAGAACAGGCAGACGGCCATCACACCGGCATACAGCGGGCTGCGCTGGTTGAGTCCGGCGAAGTCGGCGATCTCCTCGCTCTCGAAGCCCTCGCGGGCCAGCAGGAGGATGACGCCGAAGCTCGCCAGCGTGGTCAGCACGTAGGTCACGATGTAGAACATCGCGGCGCTGTACGCGTTGGGCGCGTTGGCGGTGTCGCCATCGATCACGCCGGCCAGCAGGCCCAGCAGCATGAAGCCCATCTGCGCGATGGTGGAGTACGCCAGCATGCGCTTGAGGTTGGTCTGCGCGATGGCGGCGAGGTTGCCCACCAGCAGCGAGGCGACAGCCAGCACCATGAGCATCTGCTGCCAGTCGATGGCCAGCGGCAGCATGCCCTCGACCAGCAGGCGGATGGCGATGGCGAAGGCGGCCAGTTCGGGCGCCGCGCCGATCATCAGCGTGACGGCCGTGGGCGCACCCTGGTACACGTCGGGGATCCACATGTGGAATGGCGCTGCGCCCAGCTTGAACGCCAGGCCTGCCACCACGAACACCAGGCCGAACACCAGCACGTCGTGGCGCACCTCGCCGCTGGCGATGGCCTTGAAGACGTCGTTGATGTCGAGCGAGCCGGTGGCGCCATACATCATCGACAGGCCGTACAGCAGGAAACCGCTGGCCATGGCACCGAGAACGAAGTATTTCATCGCGGCTTCGGTCGCCGTGCCGTTGTCGCGGCGCAGCGCAACCAGTGCGTAGCTCGAGAGCGTGAGCAGTTCGAGGCCCAGGTAGATCACGAGGAAGTTATGGCCGCCGATCATCACGTAGATGCCCAGCAGCGAGAACATCGACAGCGAGAACAGCTCGCCGCCGCGCAGCATGCCGCGGTCGGCCGCGTAAGGCCGGCCATAGACCAGCGTGACCATCACGGCCAGCGTGGCGAAGCACTTGAGCCAGCTGCCCATGCTGTCGACCACCACCATGCCGCCGAAGGCGTACACGGTACCGTCGACGTTCATCGCCATCTGTGCGTTGAGCGCGGCCAGGGCGGCCAGCGACAGCATGGTCAGCGCGTACGTGACGCGGCGCAGCGGGGATCTGACGCCCAGATCCACCAGCGTGACCAGGCAGGCCATCGCCAGCAGCAGGATCTCGGGCAGGACGGCCAGGAGGCTTGTCTTGTCAACCACGGCAGTTCTCTCTACTCAGTTCAGTTTGGAGACCGCGACGTGTCTCAGGAACTCGGCCACCGACGCATCCATGACGTCGGTGAACGGTTTCGGATGGATGCCCATGTAGAGCACGGCGATCGCCAGCAGCGCCAGCACGAGGAACTCTCGGGCGTTGATGTCCTGCAGCTCGCGCACGTTGTCGTTGGTGACCGGACCCAGGTAGACACGCTTGAACATCCACAGCGTGTAGGCGGCGCCGAAGATCAGCGCGGTGGCCGACAGCGCGCCGATCCAGAAGTTGTACTTCACGGCGCCCAGGATCACCATCCACTCGCCCACGAACCCGGCCGTGCCCGGCAGGCCGCAGTTGGCCATGGCGAACAGCAGCGCGAACGCGGCGAACTTCGGCATGGTGTTGACCACCCCGCCGTAGTCGGCGATCTGGCGCGAATGCACGCGGTCGTACAGCACGCCGATCGAGAGGAACATGGCGCCCGAGACGAAGCCGTGCGCGATCATCTGCACGATGCCGCCGGCCACGCCCAGGTCGTTGAACAGGAAGAAGCCCAGCGTGACGAAGCCCATGTGCGCCACGGACGAATACGCCACCAGTTTCTTCATGTCCTGCTGCACCATGGCCACCATGCCCACGTAGATCACGGCGATGAGCGACAGCGCGATCATGAGCCAAGCCCATTCGTGCGCGGCATCGGGCGCGATCGGCATCGAGAAGCGCAGGAAGCCGTAGGCGCCCAGCTTCAGCATGATGGCCGCCAGCACGGCCGAGCCACCCGTGGGCGCCTCGACGTGCACGTCGGGAAGCCAGGTGTGCACCGGCCACATCGGCACCTTGACGGCGAAGGCGGCGAAGAAAGCGAAGAACAGCAGCGTCTGCGCCAGCGAGGACAGTGGCAGCTTGTGCCAGGTGAGGATGTCGAAGCTGCCGCCGGAGACGTTGTACAGGTAGACCAGGGCCACCAGCATCAGCAGCGAGCCCAGCAACGTGTACAGGAAGAACTTGAACGCCGCGTAGATGCGGTTGGGGCCGCCCCAGATGCCGATGATCAGGTACATCGGGATCAGCGTGGCCTCGAAGAACACATAGAACAGCACACCGTCGAGCGCGCTGAACACGCCGATCATGAGCCCCGAGAGGATAAGGAACGCGCCCATGTACTGGTTCACGCGTTCGGTGATCACTTCCCACGCGGCGATCACCACGATCACGGTGATGAACGCGGTGAGCAGCACGAACCACATCGAGATGCCGTCGACGCCCAGGTGGTAGTTGATGCTGAAACGGTCGATCCAGGACGCCTTCTCGACGAACTGCATGGCCGCCGAGGCGGTGTCGAAGCCGGTGTAGAGCGGAAGCGTGACCAGGAAGCCGGCGATGGCGCCGGCCAGCGCGAGCCAGCGCACCGCGCCGGCATGTTCATCGCGCCCGAGTGCCAGCAGCAGCACACCGACGAAGATCGGCGTCCAGATGGCAAGGCTGAGCAAACCCATGTTCTTCTTCTCCTTAGCGGCCGAGCCAGCCCGAAATCATGGGCCACGTGACGAAGTACGTCAGCAGCAGCAGCGCGCCCGCGGCCATGACCAGTGCGTAGTGATACAGATAGCCGGTCTGCAGGCGGCGCGCGAGGCCGGCGATCCAGCCCACGAGCTTCCACGAACCGTTGACCACGGCGCCGTCGATCACGGCCTGGTCGCCCTTCTTCCAGAAGAAGGTGCCGAGCGCGCGCGCGCCGCGGGCCAGCACGTTCTCGTTGAACCAGTCCATGTAGTACTTGTTCTCGAACAGCACGTAGATCGGATGGAAGATGCGCTTGATCGCGGCCGGCAGCGCCGGGTTGACCATGTACATGTAGTAGGACAGCGCGACACCCGCCGCGGCCAGGTACAGCGGTGCGGTCTGGAACGAATGGAGCGCCATCGCGACGGGGCCGTGGATCAATTCGGCGAGGCCGGCCATGGCCGGGTGGCGCGCCGCATCGACGTAGATCGCGTCCTTGAAGAAGTCGCCGAACAGCATCGGCATCATGGTCAGGAAGCCGATCACAACCGACGGAATCGCCAACAACACCAGCGGCACTGTCACCACCCAGGGCGATTCGTGCGGCACATGGGCGTGGTGGTGGTCGTCGTGGCCGTGGCCATGATCGTCGTGGGCATCGTGATGCGCGTCGGGGTTCTGGTCGAAGCGTTCCTTGCCGTGGAAGACCAGAAAGTACATGCGGAACGAATAGAACGCCGTCACGAACACGCCGGCCAGCACCGCGAAGTTGGCGAAGCCCGCACCCCACAGCGTGGTCTCGTGCACCGCCTCGATGATGCTGTCCTTGGAATAGAAGCCCGAGAACAGCGGCGTGCCGATCAGCGCCAGCGAGCCCAGCAGCGAGGTGATCCAGGTGATGGGCATGTACTTGCGCAGGCCGCCCATCCAGCGGATGTCCTGGTTGTGGTGCACGCCCATGATGACCGAGCCCGCACCCAGGAACAGCAGCGCCTTGAAGAACGCGTGCGTCATGAGGTGGAACACCGCCACCGAGTAGGCCGAGGCGCCCAGCGCCACCGTCATGTAGCCCAGTTGCGACAGCGTCGAATAGGCCACCACGCGCTTGATGTCGTTCTGGATGATGCCCAGGAAGCCCATGAACAGGGCCGTGATGGAACCGATCACGAGGATGAACGACAGCGCGGTGTCCGACAGTTCATACAGCGGCGACATGCGCGCCACCATGAAGATGCCGGCCGTCACCATGGTGGCGGCGTGGATCAGCGCGGAAATCGGGGTGGGGCCTTCCATCGAATCGGGCAGCCACACGTGCAGCGGGAACTGGGCCGACTTGCCCATGGCGCCGATGAACAGGCAGATGCAGATCACCGTGACCAGCATCCAGTCGGTGCCGGGGAAGATCAGCGCGCTCAGCTTGCCGGTCTGGCCGAACAGCTCGGTGTAGTTGAGCGTGCCGGTGTAGGCCGCGATCAGGCCGATGCCGAGGATGAAGCCGAAATCGCCCACACGGTTGACGAGGAAGGCCTTCATGTTGGCGAAGATCGCCGTCGGCTTGTTGAACCAGAAGCCGATCAGCAGGTAGGACACCAGGCCCACGGCTTCCCAGCCGAAGAACAGTTGCAGCAGGTTGTTGCTCATGACCAGCATGAGCATGGAGAACGTGAACAGCGAGATGTAGGCGAAGAAGCGGTTATAGCCCTCGTCTTCTTCCATGTAGCCGATGGTGTAGATGTGCACCATCAGCGACACGAACGTGACGACGCACATCATCATCGCCGTGAGGCCGTCGACCATGAAGCCGACTTCCATCTTCAGGCTGCCGATGACCATCCACTCGTACAGCGTCTGGTTGAAGCGCGCGCCGTCGACAGCCACGCTCCAGAGCGTCATGGCCGACAGGATGAACGCGACGAGCACGCCCAGGATGGTGAAGCCGTGCGAGAGACGCCGGCCGATCTGGTTGCCGCCGAACTGCGTGCCCAGGATGCCCGCGATCAGCGAGCCGGCCAGGGGGGCCAGCGGAACGGCCAGCAGGGTGGATGCGGAAAGAGTGGTCGCCATTTCTGCTTCAACCCTTGAGCGTATTGATCTCGTCCACGCTGATGCTGGACTTGTTGCGGAACAGCAGCACGAGGATCGCCAGGCCGATGGCCGATTCGGCCGCGGCCACGGTCAGGATGAAGAACACGAAGATCTGGCCGTGCATGTCGCCCAGGTAGTGCGAGAACGCGACGAAGTTCATGTTGACCGCCAGCAGCATCAGCTCGATGGCCATGAGCAGCACGATCAGGTTCTTGCGGTTCAGGAAGATGCCCAGAACCGACAGCGCGAACAGGATCGCGCCCAGGGCGAGGAAATGTCCGAGGGTGAGCGTCATGCCTTCTTCTCCACGGGGGTCGAACCGTCGGCCGCAGCATCGGCCACCGGCTCGGCGGGCGCGCGCGTCACGGCAACCCTGACCACTTCGAGGCGGTCGCGTGCCTTCACGCGGACCTGATCGGAGGGATCGATGAACTTGCTGTCCTTGCGCTGGCGCAGCGTCAGGGCGATGGCAGCGATGATGGCCACCAGAAGCAGCACGGCGGCGATTTCCAGCGGGAACAGGTACTCGGTATAGAGCAGCATCCCGAGGGCACGGGTGTTGTCGGCCGGCGAGGCAGCGATCGGCGTGGACCAGTTGAAGGCGCCACCCAGCACCACCAGCGCCATCTCGAGCGCGATGATCGCGGCGAAGAGCGCCGCCAGCGGGAAATGCTTCCAGAACCCGCGCCGCAGTGCATCGACGTTCAGGTCGAGCATCATCACGACGAACAGGAACAGCACCATCACCGCGCCCAGGTAGACGAGCACGAGCACGATGGCGAGGAACTCGGCCTTGAGCAGCAGCCACACGGCGGAAGCCTGCGAGAAGGCGAGCATGAGGTAGAGCACGGCGTGCACGGGATTGCGCGACGTGATGACCCGAAAGGCTGCGAACAGCAGCACCAGCGAGAACAGGTAGAAGAAACCGGTCTTGGCGTCCATGGTGTCGTTCTTGTGGTGACGTCAGCGGTACTTGGCGTCGGCCGCCTTGGCAGCCGCGATCTCGGGCTCGTAGCGGTCGCCCACGGCCAGCAGCATGTCCTTGGTGAAGTACAGGTCGCCGCGCTTTTCGCCGTGGTATTCGAAGATGTGCGTCTCGACGATCGAGTCGACCGGGCAGCTCTCTTCGCAGAAGCCGCAGAAGATGCACTTGGTGAGGTCGATGTCGTAGCGCGTGGTGCGGCGCGTGCCGTCGGCGCGCACATCGCTTTCGATGGTGATGGCGACGGCGGGGCACACGGCCTCGCAGAGCTTGCAGGCGATGCAGCGCTCTTCGCCGTTCTCGTAGCGGCGCAGCGCGTGCAGGCCGCGAAAGCGCGGCGACAGCGGCGTCTTCTCCTCGGGGAACTGCACCGTGACCTTGCGGCGGAAGGCGTAGCGGCCGGTCAGGGCCATGCCCTTGGCGAGCTCGACGAGCATGAAGCTCTTGAAGAAGTCGCGGAAACTGAAGGGCGCGACGGCGGTGGTGGTACTCATGCTTGTGCCCTCCTCACTGCCAGATGTTCCAGCGCGTCTGCATGAGCGCACCCACGAGCAGCAGCCACACCAGCGTGACGGGGATGAAGATCTTCCAGCCCAGACGCATGATCTGGTCGTAGCGGAAGCGGGGGAAGGTGGCGCGGATCCAGATGAACATGGACACCACCACGAAGGTCTTGAGGCCCAGCCAGATCCAGCCCGGCACCCAGTTGAAGATGGCGCTGTCGATCGGGGGCAGCCAGCCACCCAGGAACATCAGCACGGCCAGGATGGACACCAGCCACATGCTGGCGTATTCGGCCAGGAAGAAGATGGCGAAGCCCATGCCCGAGTACTCGACCATGTGGCCGGCCACGATTTCGGCCTCGCCTTCCACCACGTCGAAGGGGTGGCGGTTGGTTTCGGCGATGCCCGAGATGATGTAGACGAAGAAGATCGGCAGCAGCGGCAGCCAGTTCCAGGACAGGAAGGTCATGCCCTGCTCGGCCATCATGCCGCGGCCCTGCTGGGCCACGATCTCGCCCAGGTGCATGCTGCCCGACACCATGATGACCACCACCAGGCAGAAACCCATGGCGATTTCGTAGCTGACCATCTGGGCCGAGGCGCGCAGCGCGCCCAGGAAGGCGTACTTCGAATTGGAGGCCCAGCCCGCGATGATCACGCCGTACACCTCGATCGAGGTGATGGCCATGATCAGCAGCAGTCCGGCATTCACGTTGGCGATCACCGCCTCGGGACCGAACGGTATCGCGACCCAGGCGGCCAGGGCCGGCATGATGGCCATGATCGGGCCCAGGCGGAACAGCCCCTTGGAGGCCGCGCTGGGGTTGATGATTTCCTTGGTCAGCAGCTTCAGCGCGTCGGCGATCGGCTGCAACAGGCCCAGCGGTCCCACGCGGTTGGGGCCCACGCGCACCTGCATCCAGCCCAGCAGCTTGCGCTCCCAGAGGGTGAGGTAGGCCACGGCGCCCATCAGCGGCGCCAGCACGGCGACGATCTTGATCATGGCCCAGATGACGGGCCAGGCGGCGTTGGTCCACCACGGGGCGGCCACCAGGCCGAGGCCGCCGTTGTAGAGCGCGTCGATCATGGCGTGACTCCTTCGGCGGCGGTGAGCGCGGCGCGGGCATCGGCCGTGAGTTGCAGCGAGGTGGCACGGCGCACCAGGCCGTCGAGCTGGTAGATCGACGCGGACACGGGCGCTGCCGCCGTCGTGGACAGGTCGATCGCGCCCGTGGCGGCATTGGACAGCAGCGTGGCCGGCACAGTCTCGCCCGCCTTCACCTGGCCGCCGGCCACGCGGGCCAGCACGTCGGTGGAGGCTTCGAAATCGAAGCCGGGCAGGCCCAGCAGGTTGGCCAGCACGCGGATCACCTTCCAGGCCGGGCGCGTCTCGCCCAGCGGGCGCACGACGGCGTGGAAGCCCTGCGCACGGCCTTCGGCATTGACGAACGTGCCCGAGGTTTCGGTGAAGGGAGCGATGGGCAGCAGCACGTCGCTGAAGGCGAGGTTGGCCTTGAACGGACTCAGCGTGACGACCATCTCGGCCTGTGCCAGTGCCGCAGCCGAGGCAGCACCGGCCGCCGAGTCGAACTCGGGCTCGGTGGCCAGCAGCAGCACGGCCTTCAGGCCACCGGCCAGCATCTGGGCCGCGTTGAGGCCGCCCTCGCCCGGCAGCGCGCCGGCCAGCGGTGCGCCCACGGTGTTGGCGGCTTCGGTGAGGTAGCCGACGGTGGCGCCGGTCTGCTCACCGATCCAGTTGGCCAGGGCCAGCAGGCTGGAGGCGCGCGGATGATGGGCCGCGGCGTTGCCCAGCAACACGGCCTTGCGGTCACCGCCCAGCAGCGATTTCGCGATGGCCTGGGCGGCATCGGTGGCGTTGCCGGTTGTCGGAGCGGCGACGCCCTTCTCGCCAGCGATGGCGGCGGCGATGTCGGCCAGCGCCTGCGCCCACTGGCCGGGCTCGGCCAGCAGCGATTGCGCGACGGGCATGGCCCAATCCTGCTCGGCGGCATTCACCACCGACAGCTTGCCGCCGCGACGCACGGCCTGGCGGATGCGCTGCGCGAACAGCGGATGGTCCTTGCGGAGGTTGGAGCCCACCACCAGCACGCGCTGAAGTTGCGACAGCGAAGCGATCGGCGTGCCCAGCCAGCGGGCCGTGCCCGCCGTGGCCGTGAAGTCGGCGGCGCGAAGGCGCGTGTCGATGTTCTCGCTGCCCAGGGCACGCATGAAGGCGCCGGCCAGGTGCAGCTCTTCGAGCGTGCTGTGCGGGCTGGCCAGCGTGCCGATGGAAGCGGCGCCGTGGTCGGACTTTATCTTGCGCAGGCCGTTGGCCACGTATTCGAGCGCGGTCTGCCAGTCGACCGTCTGCCACTGGCCGCCCTGCTTGATCATGGGCTGCGTGAGGCGGTCTTCGCTGTTGACGGCTTCGTACGAGAAGCGGTCGCGGTCGGCGATCCAGCATTCGTTGACGGCTTCGTTCTCCAGCGGCACCACGCGCATGACCTTGTGGTTCTTGACCTGCACGATCAGGTTGGCGCCGGTGCCGTCGTGCGGGCTGACCGACTTGCGTCGCGACAGTTCCCAGGTGCGGGCGCTGTAGCGGAACGGCTTGCTGGTGAGCGCGCCCACGGGGCAGATGTCGATCATGTTGCCCGACAGCTCGGAGTCGACCGAGTCGCCCAGGAAGGATTCGATCTCGGAATGCTCGCCGCGGTTGGACATGCCCAGCTCCATCACGCCGGCCACTTCCTGGCCGAAGCGCACGCAGCGGGTGCAATGGATGCAGCGACTCATCTCCTCCATCGAGACGAGCGGGCCGATGTCCTTGTGGAACACCACGCGCTTTTCTTCCTCGTAGCGGGAAGAAGAACCGCCATAGCCCACGGCCAGATCCTGGAGCTGGCATTCGCCGCCCTGGTCGCAGATGGGGCAGTCGAGCGGGTGGTTGATCAGCAGGAACTCCATCACGGACTGCTGGGCCTTGATGGCCTTCTCGCTCTTGGTGCGCACGATCATGCCCTGCGTGACCGGCGTGGCGCAGGCCGGCATGGGCTTGGGCGCCTTCTCGACGTCCACCAGGCACATGCGGCAGTTGGCGGCGATCGAGAGCTTCTTGTGATAGCAGAAGTGCGGGATGTAGGTGCCGGCCTTCTCGGCCGCATGCATCACCATGCTGCCTTCGGCGACTTCGACCTTGCGGCCGTCGAGTTCGATTTCGATCATGGTCAGGAGGCGCTCGGCGCTTGCGTTGCTGCGGCGCGGGCTTGCGCGGCGCGGGCGATCTTCGCCTCGAACTCGGGGCGGAAGTGCTTGATCATGGCGCGCACCGGCATGGCCGCAGCGTCGCCGAGGGCGCAGATGGTGCGGCCCTGGATGTTGTCGGCCACCGAGTTGAGCAGCGCGAGGTCTTCGGCCCTGCCCTGCCCGTGCTGGATGCGCTCGATCACGCGCCACATCCAGCCGGTACCCTCACGGCACGGCGTGCACTGGCCGCACGATTCGTGCATGTAGAAGTACGACAGGCGCAGCAGGCTCTCGACCATGTCGCGGCTGTCGTCCATCACGATGACGGCACCCGAGCCGAGCATCGAGCCCGCCTTGGCGATGGAGTCGTAGTCCATCGTGCATTCCATCATCACGGCGGCCGGCAGCACCGGGGCGGACGACCCGCCGGGGATCACGGCCTTGAGCTGGCGGCCGGCGCGCACGCCGCCCGCGAGTTCGAGCAGCTTGGAGAATGGCGTGCCCAGCGGAATCTCGTAGTTGCCCGGCTTCTCGACGTCGCCCGACACCGAGAAGATCTTGGTGCCGCCGTTGTTGGG
>VFQN01000346.1_pt1 | contig 91940 bp, 89 predicted proteins | sample 3512371 | NCBI WGS metagenome assembly VFQN01 (sample SAMN10412370, study PRJNA504923) | tailings metagenome | isolation source: Replicate 2 from Balatoc abandoned mine | place: Philippines: Itogon, Benguet | collected 2017-08-28
TGCCGACCATGCTTCGCCACTGCTACTGCCCGCGCCTGGCCAGCGGCGCGATCTGCGCCTCGGGCACGCTGGGCCAGGTGATCCCGCCGTCGATCGTACTGGTGCTGCTCGGCGACCAGCTGGGCAACGCCTACCAGCAGGCGCAGCTGAAGCAGGGTGTGTTCGCGCCCGACACGGTGTCGGTGGGCGACCTGTTCGCCGGCGCGCTGGTGCCGGGCTTGATGCTGGTGGGGCTGTACCTGGCCTACGCGCTGTGGGTGGCCTGGCGCCAGCCCGAGCGCGCGCCGGCGCTGCGCGAGGCCGAGCCGCGCAGCCGAGGCCAGCTGCTGCGCGCGATCGTGCCGGCGCTGCTGCTGATCGTGCTGGTGCTGGGGTCGATCCTCGCCGGCGTGGCGACGCCGACGGAAGCGGCGGCGGTGGGCGCGGTGGGCGCCACGGCCTTCGCTGCGGCCTTCGGCCGGCTGACCCTGGCGCGGCTGGCCGAGGTCGCGCGCGAGACGGTGAAGGTGACCGCGATGGTGTTCGCCATCCTGGTCGGCGCCGCGCTGTTCTCGCTGGTGTTCCGCGGCTACGGCGGCGACGACCTGGTGCATTCGGCGCTGACCTCGTTGCCCGGTGGCAAGTGGGGCGCGATCGTCGCGGTGATGCTGCTGATGTTCCTGCTCGGCTTCGTGCTCGACTTCATCGAGATCATCTTCGTCATCGTGCCGATCGTCGGGCCGGTGCTGCTGGCGATGGGCGTGGACCCGGTGTGGCTGGGCGTGATGATGGCGGTGAACCTGCAGACCTCGTTCCTGACGCCGCCCTTCGGCTTCGCCCTGTTCTACCTGCGTGGCGTGGCGCCGCCCGAGCTGCCCACGGCGCAGATCTACCGCGGCGTGGTGCCCTTCATCGGCCTGCAGCTGCTGATGCTGGCCCTGGTCGCGGCCTTCCCGGGCCTGGCGACCGCGCTGCCGGACTGGCTGTATGGCTGAGCTGCGGGTCAGGACCGGCCGCGACGCCGTCGACGTGGACGTCGTGCACGGCTTCCTGAGCCGGCACGCCTATTGGTGCCCCGGCATCCCGCGCGCCGTGCTCGAGCGCGCGCTGGACCACTCGGTGTGCTTCAGCGCCTGGCGCGACGGCGCCCAGGTCGGCTTCGCCCGCGTGGTCACCGACCACGCCACCTTCGCCTACCTCGCCGATGTGTTCGTGCTGCCGGCGTTCCGCGGCCAGGGCGTGTCGACCGCGATCATGGACGCGGTGATGGCGCATCCGGACCTGCAGGGCCTGCGCCGCTTCCTGCTGGCCACCAGCGACGCGCACGGCCTGTACGCGAAGTACGGCTTCACCGCGCTGGCCCGCGCCGAGCGCTTCATGGAGCGCTACCGGCCCGACGCCTACCTGGGCTGACTCAGCGGCCGGCCTTGCCCTCGACGGCGGGCAGCGCCGCCAGGTGTGCCCAGATCGCCCGCAATTCCTCGTCGGTCATCGCGGCATACACGCGCCAGGGCATGAACTCGTCGATCGCGCTGCCGTCGGGGCGGCGGCCTTCGCGCATCGCGCGCAGGAAGTCCGCCTCGGTCCAGCCCGCCAGGCCGCGCGCGTGCGGCGTCAGGTTGGCGGCCGGGGGCAACTCGGGCGGCGTGCCGGGCACGCGCTGGCCGGCCCAGTCGGCGCCGTGGCAGCCGGTGCAGACCTGGGCCAGGTAGGCGCCGTATCCGGCGGTGGGGCCGGCCGGCGGCGCGGTGCGCACGCGCGGGGCGTGGTCGATGTTCGCGGCGGGGACCAGGTCGAAGCGGCCCAGCATGGCCAGGACGCGGCCAAGCGGGCGGATCTCGCTGCGGCCCGGGTCGTGGTCCGAGTGGGGCAGGCTCTGCAGGAAGGCGACCAGGGCGGCGGTGTCGGCATCCGAGAGGTCCTTGAAGTCGCCCGAGGGCATGACCCGCAGCGGCCGCCCGTCCGGACCGACGCCGTGGCGGATGGCGGCGGCGAGGTCGTTGGCGTCGTAGCGATCGGCCAGCGCCGCCGGCGTGAGGTTGGGCGCGACGACGTAGGCCACCGGGCCGGCATCGATGAAGACGCGGCCGATGCCGCCCTCGCCGTGGCAAGCGACGCAGCCCAGCACGGTGTACAGGTGCGCGCCGCGCTGGCGTTCGGCGGCGTCGCCGGTGAACTGGATCGGCGGGTCGCGGACGTCGTAGACGGTGGCCAGGGCCGATTCGGTGTGGAACCACGCGAATCCGAACAAGCCGGCGGCCGCGACGGCCATCAGGCCGGCGGCAAGGAACAGACGGAACATCCACGTGCGCATGGCGAAATCACGAAACCAGGGGATGGTCCGTGAAAACGGGGCGGCGGGGCCTCGCCGGACGCAGGGGGCCGCTGCCGTTCAGCCGGCAGCAGGCCCGGGGGGGTGCTCAGCCGCGGGTGGCGTAGTACGCCTCTTCCGACACGGCGTGCCAGGCCTTGGCCTGGGCGCGGAAGGCCCGCATCGAGTCGAGGGCCTTGCGTGCCATCGGATCCGCGCCGGCGGCTTCCTCGAGCACCTCGTCGGCGGCGCGGCGCAGGGCCACGAGCGCGTCGTCGGGCAACTGGCGCAGTTCGACGCCGTGCTCGCGCACCAGGGCGTCGAGCGCCTGCTGGTTGCGCGCGGTGTATTCGGCCAGCATCGAATCGTTCACGGCGCGGCAGCAGGCCTCGACGATCGCCTTGAGGTCGTCGGCCAGCGCATCGAAGGCGGCCTTGTTGACCATGCACTCGAGCGTGGGGCCCGGCTCCTGCCAGCCCGGGTAGTAGCAGTACTTGGCGGCGCGGTGCAGGCCGAAGGCGAGGTCGTTGTAGGGGCCGACCCATTCGGCGGCGTCGATCGCGCCCGACTGCAGCGAGCTGAAGATCTCGGCGCCCGGCAGGTTCACCGGGGTGGCGCCGGCGCGCGCCATCACTTCGCCGCCCAGGCCCGGGATGCGCATCTTCAGGCCGCGGAGGTCGGCGGCCGACGCGACGGGCTTGCGGAACCAGCCGGCCATCTGCACGCCGGTGTTGCCGGCCGGGAAGGGCACCAGGCCGAAGGGCGCGTACAGCTCGCGCCACAGCTCCAGGCCGCCGCCGTTGTAGAGCCAGCCGTTCATTTCCTGGGCGTTGAGGCCGAAGGGCACGGCGCAGAAGAAGGGCGCGGCGGGCGCCTTGCCTTTCCAGTAGTAGGCGGCGGAATGGCCCATCTCGGCGGTGCCGCGGCTGACCGCGTCGAAGACCTCGAAGGCCGGCACCAGTTCGCCGGCGCCATACACCTTGACGGTGATCCGGCCGCCGGTGACGGCGGTGATCATCTCGGCCAGCCTGGCCGCGCCGGTGCCGAGGCCGGGGAAGTTGGTCGGCCAGGACGTGACCATCTTCCACTGCAGCCTCTCGCCCCCGGCCGCCGAGCCCGCTCCCCCTTGCGGCTTGGCGCAGGCCGCCAGCCCGGTCGCGACGGCCGCCAGGCCCGCCCCCCGCAACAACTCACGACGCTTCATCTCCCTCTCCCGGAAATAGGGTCAGACGATATTAACGATTGAAACAGCGGATTGAACGGGCGAGCGGGCGAATCTCGAACGCACGATTGAATCGTTAATATCGTCTGACCCCATTTTTCAGGTGGGGGTGAGGTTGGCGTAGGCGAGGACGAGCCACTTGGCGCCGCCGGATTCGAAGTTCACCTGGACGCGGGCGTGGGCGCCGCCGCCCTCGGCATCCACCACCACGCCGGGGCCGAAGCTGGGATGCACGACCCGCTGGCCCAGGCGCAGGGCCGGGCCGGCAGCCGACTCCAGGGCCGCGGCGCGCGGCGCGCCCAGCGAGGGCACGCGGCTCACCTGCACTTTCGGGCGGATCTCCCGCAGCAGCGCCGATGGGATCTCGCGCAGGAAACGCGAGGGCGTGCCGTACATCTCCATGCCATGCAGGCGCCGCGATTCGGCATAGCTGAGCACCAGTTTCTGCCGCGCGCGGGTCAGGCCCACGTAGGCCAGGCGCCGCTCCTCCTCCAGCCGCCCGCTCTCGTCGAGCGACTTGTTGCTGGGGAACAGGCCCTCCTCCATGCCCACCAGGAACACCTGCGGGAACTCCAGGCCCTTGGCGCTGTGCAGCGTCATCAGCTGCACGCCGTCCTCGCCGGCTTCGGCCTGGCCCTCGCCAGCCTCGAGCGAGGCGTAGCCGAGGAAGGCCACGAGGTCGGACATGCCGGCCTCCTCGTCGTCCTCGCGGCGCTCGAAGCGACTGGCCACCGACACCAGTTCGTCCAGGTTCTCGACCCGCGAATCGAGCTGGCCGCGCGATTCGTTGGCGTAATGCTCGCGCAGGCCGGAGCTGGCGATGACGTGGTCGAACACGTCGTGCAGCTCCAGCCCGCTGGTATCGGCCTGCAGCGCATCGATGAGTTCGACGAAACCGCGCAGCGCATTGCGCGCCCGCCCCGCCAGCGCCGTGCCCGACGCCAGCTCGCAGGCCGCCTGCCACAGCGAGGCCGAGCGTTCGCGCGCATGCCGGCGCACCTCGTCGAGCGTCTTGCCGCCGATGCCGCGCGCCGGCGTGTTCACCGCGCGCTCGAAGGCCGCGTCGTCGGCGCGGTTGGCCAGCAGCCGGAGGTAGGCCAGCGCATCCTTGACTTCCATTCGTTCGAAGAAGCGCTGGCCGCCGTAGACGCGATAGGGCAGGCCGGCCTGCACCAGTTGTTCTTCGATCGCGCGCGACTGCGCGTTCGAGCGGTACAGCACCGCATGGTCGCCGGCGCTGGCGCCCTCGCGGATCGCCGCCTGGATGCGCTCGACCACGAAGCGCGCCTCGTCCACCTCGTTGTAGGCGGCGAAGAGTTCGATCGGCTCGCCCTCGCCCTCCTCGGTCCACAGCTTCTTGCCGAGCCGGTCGGGGTTGTGGGCGATGATCGCGTTGGCCGCGGCCAGGATGTTGCCGGTGCTGCGGTAGTTCTGCTCCAGGCGCAGCGTGCGCGCGCCGGGGTAGTCGGACAGGAAGCGCTGCACGTTCTCCACGCGGGCGCCGCGCCAGCCGTAGATCGCCTGGTCGTCGTCGCCGACCACGAACACCTGGCCGGTGTCGCCCGCCAGCACGCGCACGAAGGCGTACTGGATGGCGTTGGTGTCCTGGAACTCGTCCACCAGCAGCTGGCGGAAACGCTGCTGGTAGTGCGCCAGCAGCGCCGGCTGCTGCAGCCACAGTTCGTGCGCGCGCAGCAGCAGCTCGGCGAAATCCACCAGGCCGGCGCGATCGCAGCGGGCCTGGTACTCCTCGTAGACGCGCAGCATGGTGCGGCCGAAGAAATCGCCGCCGGCCGGCTGGATGTGCTGCGGCCGCCGGCCCTCGTCCTTCTGCGCGTTGATCCACCAGGCCATCTGCCGCGGCGGGAAGCGGCCCTCGTCGAGCTCGAGGTCGGCCGAGACGCGCTTGAGCAGGCGCACCTGGTCGTCGGCGTCGAGCACCTGGAAGGACTCGGGCAGCCGCGCCTCCTGCCAGTGCAGGCGCAGCAGCCGGTGCGCCAGGCCGTGGAAGGTGCCGATCCACATGCCGCGGCTGCCGTGGCGCAGCAGGCCCTCGACGCGACCGCGCATCTCGGCGGCGGCCTTGTTGGTGAAGGTGACCGCGAGGATGCCGTGCGCCGGCACGCCGACGACTTCGTTGAGCCAGCCGATGCGGTGGGTCAGCACGCGCGTCTTGCCGGAGCCGGCGCCGGCCAGCACCAGCAGGTGGCCGGGCGGGGCCGACACGGCCTCGCGCTGGGCCGGGTTCAGGCCGTCGAGCAGGTGGGAAACGTCCATGGCGCCATTGTAGCGGCGCCACGGCGTCCCGGCCGCGGGAAATCCGCGCCGGTCAGTGCTTCTTCGAGGCCGCGACCGACTGCGACATCAGCTTGTCGGTCCAGGCGATGCCGATCGCCGACACGATGAAGGCCATGTGGATGATGGTCTGCCACATCACGCCGGTCTCGGTGACCATCGTGCAGCCCTTGGCCTTGGACCCGGCCGCGGCCAGCGCCTCGCCCGCCAGCGTCGCCGCGGCGCTGCCGCACAGCGGCAGGCCGCCGAGCGCGCCGGCCTCGATGAAGGTCTTGAGCAGGTGGATCGAGGAGATGCCGATGATCGCCATCGCCAGCTTGACCTTCAGCACCGAGGCGTTGACGTGGCTCAGCCATTCCGGCTGGTCCGGGTGGCCCTGCAGGTTCAGGCGCGAGACGAAGGTCTCGTAGCCGCCGACGATCACCATCACCAGCAGGTTGGAGATCATCACCACGTCGATCAGGCCCAGCACCAGCAGCATGATCAGCTGCTCGGTGAGGTTGTTGGCGTCCATCACCAGGTGCGTGAGCTCCTTGAGGAACAGGAACACGTACACGCACTGCGCGACGATCAGGCCCAGGTACAGCGGCAGCTGCAGCCAGCGCGAGGCGAAGATGAGGTTGGGCAGGGGGCCGAGCTTGGGCTTGGCTCCCGGGGAGGTGTTGGCCATGGGATGTCCGGGTGGGCTTATTTCTTGGTGGCGAATCCGACGACCACCGACAGCGCGCCGGCGCCGAGCAGGATCCAGCCGACATTGACCGGCGGGGTCTTGGTGTCGGTCTTGCTGATCTCGATCGGGCCGATGTCGGCGACCGTTTCCTTGGTCTGGAACTTGAACACCCCCGCGGCGATCAGGCCGCCGGCGAGGAGAAGGATGATGCCGATGACGATCAGGGGCATGCGCATGGCAGGGTCTCCGTCCTTGCCCGGGGATGGGCCCGGCAAGGGTAGTGGCCCTTCCCGGGCCTGCCAAGCGCCGCGCGCCCGGCCGGGCCGTGGCCGGCCCGCGCGGGCTCAGCCCAGGCGAACCCCGGGCAGCGAGAGCACGTAGTCGGGGCCCATCAGGCGCGAGGGCGTGTGGAAGCCCGGCGCCGGGGCCGGCCCGTCCAGCAGGCGCTGCACGATGCCCAGCGAGGCGGTGACGGTGATGTCGTAGCCGTTGGGCGTGCGCAGCCGGCGCGCGACCTCGTGGCCGCTGGCATCGCGGGCCTCGCCCCAGACCACGCAGCCGGTGCGGCCGCGGGTGTCGTCCGAGGGCCCGCGCACGCGCTTGCCGACCTGGCGCTTGAGGAACCCCTGCACCAGGCGCGTGCCCAGCAGCGGCCCCAGCCGGCGCAGCCGCCGCAGCCGCTGCGCCGTCGCCGGCGGCACCGCCATGTAGACCTCGATGTCGGGGATGCCGGTCGATTCATGGGCGGTGAACACGTCGCCCCACGGGATGGTCATCGCGAAGCGTTGCTCGCCGTCGCGCTCGAAGCTGCGCGTCTTCCAGGCCAGCGGCACGCGCGTGACCACGCCGCCGATGCGCGCGCGGCCGCCCTTGCCCAGGCCTTCGACGCTGGTGAGCGCGGTGCCGGGGCTGGGCCCGCCGCCGGCCTCGAAGGCCAGCACTAGCGAGGTGGCCGTGGGCAGCTCGCGCTTGAGCATGGCCGCGAGGCAGTCGGTTGGCACGACGTCGAAGCCGCTGCCGGGCAGCACCACGATCCCGGCGGTCCGCGCGCGCAGGTCCTGGGCATGGCAGTGCGCGAACACGTCGATCTCGCCGGTGATGTCCAGGTAATGCGCGCGCGCCGCCAGGCAGCCCTCGAGCATCGGCGCGCAGGTCGCCGAGAACGGGCCGGCGCAGTGCAGCACCAGGCCGATGCCGTCGAGCGAGGCCTTCACCACGCCCGGGTCGTCGAGCGGGAAGGCGCGCACGGGCAGGCCATGCGGCTGTGCCAGTTCACGCAGCTGCGCGGCATTGCGGCCGGCCAGCACCGGGCGCAGTCCGCGGCGCAGCGCCTCCTGCACCACCAGCCGGCCGGTGTAGCCGTTGGCGCCGTAGATCATCCACTGCATGGTTCAGTGCCCCGCCTGCCGCGCCTTCACGGCCTTGATCAGCTGCTTGAAATAGAAGCCCGGGAACCAGCGCTTGAGGCGCCAGCGCATGGGCTCGTCTCGGGTCGGCAGCACCAGGAACTCGCCGCGCGCCAGCGCCGAGAAGACCCGGTCCGCGACGCCGTCGAGGCTGTCGGGCGAGGTCTTCATCATCTTCTCCGCGAACACCTTCAGGCGCGGATTGCCCTGCCAGCTCTCGAGCAGGTTGGTCTGGAAGAACGCCGGGCAGAGCACGCTGACGCGCACGCCGGTGCCCTCGAGCTCGGCGCGCAGCTGCTCGCTGAGCGCGACCACGCCGGCCTTGCTCACGCCGTAGCTCATGATGCTCGGCGCACCGGCCAGGCCGGCGAAGCTGGCGGTGTTGACCACGTGGCCGCGGCCGGCGGCGATCATCGCCGGCAGGAACAGCCGGCAGCCGCGCACCACGCCCAGCAGGTTGATCTCGAGCGCGTTGCGCCATTCCTGCATCGTGGTATCGACCATCGCGCCGCCGGTGGCGATGCCGGCGTTGTTCACCAGCACGTCCAGGCCACCCCATTCGGCGGCGATGCGCTCGTGCACCTGCTCCATGGCCTCGTCGCTGCCGACGTTGGCGCACAGGGCGAGGTGGCCGCCACCGGGGAGCATCGCCCGCGTCGCCTCGGCGCGCGCGCCGTCCAGGTCCACGCAGGCCACGCGCGCGCCGTCGGCCGCGTAGCGTTTCGCCAGCGCCTGGCCCAGGCCGCTGCCGGCCCCCGTGATCAGCACCCGCCGTCCCGCCATGAAGCCGTCTCCTTCGCCTGGCCCGCGCGGGCCCTGTGCTAGATTCGCCGAGCATACCAAGCCGCATGGCGGCCACTTCAATCGCGGGAGCTTCACGTGTCCGACCCCCTGTTCGACCTCTCCGGGCGCACCGCCCTGGTCAGCGGCGCCAGCCGCGGCATCGGCGAAGCCATCGCCCACCTGCTGGCCGCGCACGGCGCCCACGTCGTCTGCACCAGCCGCAAGCTCGAGGGCTGCGAGGCCGTCGCCGCGGCCATCCGCGCCGCCGGCGGTTCGGCCGAGGCACATGCGGTGCACGTCGGCGACCCGGCGGCGATCGAGGCGCTGTTCGCCACGCTCGACGCGAACGGCCGCACGGCGTCCATCCTGGTGAACAACGCCGCCGCCAACCCCTACTTCGGCCCGGCCATCGACATGTCGCTCGAGGCCTACGAGAAAACCGTCGAGGTGAACCTGCGCGGCTACTTCTGGACCACGGTGCAGGCCGCGCGGCGCATGAAGGCCGGCGGCGGCAGCATCGTCAACATCGCCTCGGTGAACGCCGAGCGTCCCGCGCCGGGCCAGCTGGTTTATTCGATGACCAAGGCCGGCATCTGCAACATGACCGAAGGCTTCGCCAAGGAGCTGGCGCCGCACGGCATCCGCGTCAACGCGGTGTTGCCCGGCCTGACCGATACGAAGTTCGCCTCGGCCCTGACCGGCAACCCCAAGATCATGGACGTGATGCTGCGCCTGATCCCGATGGCGCGCGTGGCGCAGCCCTCGGAGATCGCGCCGGCCGTGCTTTTCCTCGCTTCGCCTGCCGCCTCCTACCTCACCGGCGCCTGCCTGCCGGTGGACGGCGGCTACCTCGCCTGAGACCTCCCCGCATGCGCACCCTGCTGCTGATCGCCGCCATGACCCTTGCCCCCGCCGCCCTCGCCGAGAAACTCACGCTCGAGGCCATCACCGGGCCGACGCCGCTGTCGGGGCCGACGCTGGTGAAGCCGGCGATCTCGCCCGACGGCGCGCGCGTCACCTTCCTGCGCGGCAAGCAGGACGACCGTTTCCAGCTCGACCTGTGGGAATACGACGTCGCCAGCGGCCAGACCCGGCTGCTGGTGGATTCGCGCGTCGTGCTGCCCGGCGAGGAAGTGCTGAGCGACGAGGAGAAGGCGCGGCGCGAGCGCCAGCGCATCGCCGCCTTCCGCGGCATCGTCGAATACCAGTGGGCGCCGGACGGCCAGCGCCTGCTGTTCCCGCTCGGCGGCGAGCTCTATCTCTACGACCTGCGCCCGGGCGTCGCCGACCCCGTGCGCAAGCTGACCTCGGGCACCGGCTTCGCCACCGACCCCAAGGTGTCGCCGAAGGGCAAGTACGTGGGTTTCGTGCGCGAGCGCAACCTGTGGGTGATCGACCTGGCCACCGGCCGTGAACTCCAGCTCACCACCGACGGCAGCGAGGTGATCGGCAACGGCGTTGCCGAGTTCGTCGCCGACGAGGAAATGGGGCGCCACACGGGCTATTGGTTCGCGCCCGACGACGCCGCGGTGGCGTTCACGCGCATCGATGAATCGCCGGTGCCGGTGCGCCGCCGCCCGGAGGTCTATCCGGACCGCACCGAGATCATCGACCAGCGCTACCCCGCGGCCGGCGAAGCCAACGTGCGCATCACCCTGCACGTGGCGGACCTGGCGACGATGCAGCCAGGCGCACCGGGCGCGGATGCGCCGGCGCGCTTGCGCGTCAGCGACATCGACCTCGGCCGCGAGCACGACATCTACCTGCCGCGCGTGCAGTGGCGCGCGCCCGGCCTGCTGACCTTCCAGCGCCAGTCGCGCGACCAGCGGCGGCTGGAGCTGGTCGAGGCGGAGGTGGCGGGCGGCCGCCAGCGCGTGCTGCTCACCGAGGCCTCGAAGACCTGGGTGCCGCTGCACGACGGCCTGCGTTTCCTCGGCGACGGCAGCTTCCTGTGGATCTCCGAACGCAGCGGCTTCGAACACCTCTACCTGCACGCGCCGGACGGCCAGCCGCTGCGCGCGCTGACCTCGGGCGAGTGGGTGGTGGACGCGCTGCTAGGCGTGGACGAGGCCGCGGGCCTGGCGTTCGTGGCCGGCACGAAGGATTCGCCGCTGGAGAAGCATGTGTACGCGGTGCCGCTGGCCGGCGGCGAACCGCGCCGCCTCACGGCCGCGCCGGGCATGCACGAGGCGACGTTCAGCGGCAACGCCGCGGTCTTCGTGGACCTGTGGTCGAACCCGTCGACGCCGCCGCAGACCGAGCTGTATCGTGCCGACGGCACGAAGCTGGCGACGCTGGTGGCCAACGACCTGGCCGACCCGTCGCATCCCTACGCCGCCTTCCGCGACGCGCACCGCGTGCCGGAGTTCGGCACCCTGCGTGCCGCCAGCGGCGAGGTGCTGCACTACAGCCTGGTCAAGCCGGCGGATTTCGATCCGGCGAAGAAGTACCCGGTGGTCGTCTACGTGTACGGCGGGCCGGCGGCGCAGACGGTGACGCGGGCCTGGCCGGGGCGCGCCGACGCGCTGTTCAACCAGTACCTGGCGCAGCGGGGTTACGTGGTGTTCTCGCTGGACAACCGCGGCACGCCTCGGCGCGGCGCGGCCTTCGGTGGCGCGCTGTACGGGCGCCAGGGCACGGTGGAGGTCGAGGACCAGTTCGCCGGCGTGGACTTCCTGCGCGCCCAGCCCTGGGTCGACGCGTCCCGCATCGCCGTGCACGGCTGGTCCAATGGCGGCTACATGAGCCTGATGCTGCTGGCCAAGGGCGGCGACCGCTACGCCTGCGGCATGGCCGGCGCGCCGGTCACCGACTGGGCGCTCTACGACACGCACTACACCGAGCGCTACATGGACCACCCGGCGTCCAATGCGGACGGCTACCGCGAGGCCTCGGTGTTCACCCACCTCGACGGCCTGCGCTCGCCGCTGCTGCTGGTGCACGGCATGGCCGACGACAACGTGCTGTTCACGAATTCCACGAAGCTGATGGCCGAGCTGCAGAAGCGCGGCACCCCCTTCGAGCTGATGACCTACCCGGGCGCCAAGCACGGCCTGTCGGGCACCGACGCCCTGCACCGCTACCGCACCGCCGAGTCCTTCCTCGCCCGCTGCCTCCACAAAATGGGGTCAGACGACATTAACGATTGAATCGTGCGCTTGAAGCGTTAATAACGTCTGACCCCATTTATGGGGCGAGGTGGACGAGGGCGGGGGCGTGGTCGCTGGGGCGGTCCCAGGTGCGCGGCTCGCGGTCGACCTCGGCGCCGAGGCAGCGCTCGCGCAGGGCGTCGCTGACCAGGCACAGGTCGATGCGCAGGCCGAGGTTGCGGCGGAAGCCGGCGGCGCGATAGTCCCACCAGCTGAACACGCCGGCATCCTGGTGGTGCAGGCGGAAGCTGTCGTGCAGGCCCAGGTCGAACAGGCGGCGCAGCGCCGCACGCTCGGCGGTCGAGGTCAGGATGGAGGCGTCGTTCCACACCGCCGGGTCGTGCACGTCGCGGTCGTCGGGCGCGATGTTGAAGTCGCCCAGCACCACCATGCGCGGGTGCGCCTGCAGTTCCCTCGCCAGCCAGCCGTGCACGGCCTCCAGCCAGCGCAGCTTGTAGTCGTACTTCTCCGTGCCCACGTCCTGGCCGTTGACCACGTACAGGTTGACGATGCGCAGGTCGCCCACGGTGGCCGCGATGACGCGCTTCTGTTCGTCGTCGAAGCCGGGGATGCCGACCTGCACGTCGCCGATCGGCTGCTTCGACAGGATCGCCACGCCGTTGTAGGTCTTCTGCCCCGCGAACACGCTGCGGTAGCCGAGCGCCGCCAGCGCGTCGTCCGGGAAGCGCGGGTCCTCGAGCTTGGTCTCCTGCAGGCCGACGATGTCGGGCTGGCGCAGCTTCAGCCACTCCTCCAGGTGCGGCAGGCGCACGTTGAGCGAGTTGACGTTCCAGCTGGCGATCGTGGTGGCGGGCGTGTCCATGCGCGGATGCTAACCGTTCGCAGCGGCGGGGGCGAAGGCTTGACCGCGGTCAAGGCGGGCGGTCATCGTCGGCGCATCATCGGGGCAGCCCGCCCGGAGCCACGCCATGACCACCGCGAAATACGCCCCCTCCCGCCGCGCCCTGCACTGGATCATCGTGCTGCTGATGGCCGCGGCCTTCCTCCTGATCGAGTTCCGCGGCGAGTTCGAGCGCGGATCGGCCGGCCGGACCTTCATGGTCCAGGGCCACTTCTGGGTCGGCCTGGCCATCTTCGCCCTGATGCTGCCGCGCCTGCTGCTGGCCGTGCGCCGCCCGGCCCCGGCCATCACGCCGCCCCTGCCCGCGTGGCAGGCCGTGCCGGCCAAGGGCCTGCACCTGCTGCTGTACGCGATGCTGGTGGTGCAACCGCTGCTGGGCCTGGCCACGGCCTGGGCCGATGGCAAGCAGCTGCTCATCCCGTTCACCCAGGTCGCGCTGCCGGCGCTCATCGCCGCCAATGCCGACCTGGCGCACCAGCTCGAGGACCTGCACGAACTGGTCGGCACCGCGTTCTACTGGGTCATCGGCCTGCACGTCCTGGCCACGCTCTACCACCACCTCGTGCGCCGCGACGACACCCTGCGCCGGATGACCTGACCGGCGCCGGTTGCTAACGTGGCGGTCCCCACGGATGGAGGCCGCCATGCACCCGACCCTCGACCTGCGCAGCGACACCGTCACCCAGCCCACCGCCGCCATGCGCGAGGCCGGCCTGCGCGCACCGGTGGGCGATGACGTCTTCGGCGACGACCCCAGCGTCAATGCCCTGCAGTCGCGCCTGGCCGACGAGCTCGGCTTCGAGGCCGGCCTGTTCGTGCCCAGCGGCACCCAGTCGAACCTGCTGGGCCTGATGGCGCACTGCGAACGCGGCGACGAATACCTCGTCGGCATGGACGCGCACACCTACAAGTACGAAGGCGGCGGCGCCGCGGTGCTGGGCTCGATCCAGCCCCAGCCGATCCCGCAGGCGCCGGACGGCACGCTGCCGCTGGAGGCCGTGGCCGCCGCGATCAAACCCGCCGGCGACCCGCACTTCGCCCGCACCCGCCTGCTGGCGCTGGAGAACACCTGGCACGGGCGCGCGCTGCCGCTGCCGTATCTCGCCGAGGCGGCGGCGTTCGCGAAGGCGAACGGCCTGGGCTTCCACCTCGACGGCGCGCGGTTGTTCAACGCCGCGGTGGCCGGCGGCGTGCCGGCGCGGGAGATCACGAAACACTTCGACAGCGTCTCGGTCTGCCTGTCCAAGGGCCTGGGCGCGCCGGTGGGCTCGGTGCTGCTGGGCAACGCCGCGCTGATCGACAAGGCCCGGCGCTGGCGCAAGGTCGTGGGCGGTGGCTGGCGCCAGGCCGGCATCCTCGCGGCGATGGCGAACCATGCGCTCGACCACCACGTCGCCCGCCTCACCGACGACCACCGCCGCGCCGCCGCGCTGGCCGACGCGCTGCGCGCGCTGGGCCTGGCGGTGGACGGCGCCCACACCAACCTGGTGTTCGTGACGATCCCCGACGGCCGCCAGGCCGAGCTCGCGGCCTTCCTCGCCGGGCGCGGCATCCGCATCGCGGCCGGCCGAGGCCCGGTGGTGCGCCTCGCCACCCACCTGGACATCGACGACACCGGCCTGGCCCGCGTCATCGCCGCCTTCCGTGCCTTCTTCGGCGGGTGAAGCTTTACAAGCGTTGACGCGGATGAACGCGGATTCAAAGAACAGACGCCGCGGATAAACGCGGATAGAGCAGATTGAGTCGAGGGCTACTTGGCTGCGGCGTGCAATGCCGCCGCAAGCGGCGGGACCACAAGCCCCCGCGAAACCACTCCCATCATTGCTTTATCCGCGTTTATCCGCGGTTTTTTCTCTTGGGATCCGCGTCCATCCGCGTCAACCGCTTCTCACGCCGCCAACCCGTAGGACCGCAGCAAGGCCTCGGGTTCGGGTTCGCGGCCGCGGAAGGCGACGAAGCTCTCCAGCGCCGGCCGCGAGCCGCCGACGGCGAGGATCTCGCGGCGGTAGCGCTCGCCGGTGGCGCGATCGAACACGCCGGCTTCCTCGAAGGCCGCGAACGCGTCCGCGCTCAGCACCTCGGCCCACAGGTAGCTGTAATAGCCGGCGGCGTAGCCGCCCGCGAAGATGTGGGTGAAGGCGTGCGGGAAACGGTGCCAGGCGGGCGGCGTGATCACCGCCACCTCGTGGCGCACCTCGTCGAGCAGCTCGAGCGTGCGCGGGCCGCGGGCCGGGTCGAATTCCAGGTGCAGGCGGAAGTCGTACAGCGCGAACTCGAGCTGGCGCACCAGGAACAGGCCGGCGTGGAAATGCCGGGCCTGCAGCATCTTCTGGTAGAGCTCGTCCGGCAGGCGCTCGCCGGTCTGCCAGTGCCGGGCGAATGCATCCAGCGCCTCGCGCTGCCAGGCGAAGTTCTCCATGAACTGGCTGGGCAGCTCCACCGCGTCCCACTCCACGCCGCTGATGCCGCCGACGCTGGGCCAGTCGACCTCGGTCAGCAGGTGGTGCAGGCCGTGGCCGAATTCGTGGAAGAGCGTGACCACGTCGTCGTGCGTGAGCAGGCCCGGTTTGCCATCCGTGGGCGGCGGGAAGTTGCAGGTGAGGTAGGCGACCGGCTTGTGCTCGGCCTCGCCGTCGCGCAGGCGCGAGCGGCAGACGTCCATCCAGGCGCCGCCGCGCTTGCCGGCGCGGGCGTAGTGGTCGAGGAATACGCCGGCGCGCACCGTGCCGTCGGCGTCCACCACGTCGAAGTAGTGCACGTCGGGATGCCAGGTATCGACGCCTGCGCGCTCGACCAGGCGCACGCCGAAGACGCGCGTGGCGACGTCGAACAGGCCCTGCATCACCGCAGGCAGCGGGAAATAGGGCTTGAGGTCTTCCTCGCTGAAGGAGAAGCGCGCGGTGCGCAGCTTCTCGCTGGCGTAGGCGACGTCCCAGGGCATCAGCTCGGCGATGCCGAGTTCGCTGGCCGCGAACCCGCGCAGTTCCTGCAGTTCCCGCTGCGCCACCGGCCGCGCCTTGGCGGCCAGGTCGCGCAGGAAACCGAGCACGCGCTCGGGCGTGCCGGCCATCTTGTCGGCCAGCGACAGGTGCGCCTTGCTGGCGAACCCGAGCAGCTGCGCGGCTTCGTGCCGCAGCGCGAGGATGCGACCGATGCGTTCGGAGTTGTCGTGCGTGCCCGCCTGCGGCCCCTGGTCGGAGGCGCGGGTGTTGTAGGCGGTGTAGATCTCCTCGCGCAGCGCGCGGCTGTCGGCGAAGGTGAGGAGGGCCTGCACCACCGGGCCCTTGAGCGTGGCCAGGAAGCCGTCGACGCCCTTGTCCCTGGCCATGCCGCGCAGCAGGTCGCGCGCGGAGCCGGGCAGGCCGGCGAGTTCGGCCTCGGACACCGGCCGCGTCCAGGCGTCGGTTGCATCCAGCACCGCTTCCTCGAACTCGGTCTCGAGCTTGCTCAGCTCGGTCTGGATGGCCTTGAAGCGCGAGCGCGCCGGCTCCTCCAGCGCCACGCCGCTGAGGCGGAAGCCGCGCAGGCTGTCTTCCACCAGCGTCTGGCGCGCGCGGTCGAGGCCATTGAACGCGGGCGATTCGCGCAGCGCCTTCACCGCCTCGTACAGGCCGCGGTGCTGGCCCAGCTCGGTGCCGTGTTCGGTCAGCTTCTCCAGCGCGGCCGAGTAGGCCTCGCGCAGCGCCGGCGAATCCTTGACGCCATGCAGGTGCGAGGCCGGCGAGAAGGTGCGGCCGAGCTTCTCCTCCCAGCGCTCCAGCGGCGCCATCAGTGTGGCGAAGTCGCGCGCGGCCGGGTCGGCCACCAGGCGCTCGACCTCGGCGCGGTAGCCGGAAAGCACGGTGTCGATGGCGGGGTTCAGGTGCTCCGGCGCGAAGGCGGAGAAGGCGGGCAGGTCGCGCTCGGCGAGCAGGGGATTGGTCGTGTCCATGGCGTTCGAGATGGCGGCCGCGGCCGCGGAAAACAAGCTCAGCGGGTGAGGAACTTCACCAGGACATCGGCGATCCGGCCGTAAGGCGGGTCGAAGAAGCCCAGGCCGTTCAGGCGCGGCTGGCGCACCACCGGCAATTCGTGGCTGAAGGCCAGGAAGCCGGCGTGGCCGTGGTAGCGGCCCATGCCGCTGGGGCCGACGCCGCCGACCGGCAGTGCGTCCTGGCCGAACTGGATCAGGGTGTCGTTCACGCAGACGCCGCCGGCGACGATGGTGTCGAGCGTGCGCTCGAGCCGCGCCGAATCGGTGTCGAAGGGATAGAAGGCCAGCGGCCGCTCGCGGGCGAGGATGAAGTCCAGGGCCTGGTCGAAATCGTCGTAGCCGATCACCGGCAGCAGCGGGCCGAAGATCTCCTCCTGCATCACCTTCGCATCGGCCGGCGGATCGAGCAGCACGGTCGGCGGGATGATTTCGAGCCCGTCCGGCGCCTGCGCGGCATCGGCGACGTATTCGCGCACCACCACGCCGCGGGCGCGCGCGTCGTCGAGCAGGCCGCGCAACCGCGCCGCCTGGCGCGCGTTCACCACGGCGGTGTAATCGGGATTTCCCGCGAGCGTCGGGTAGCGCTGCGCCACCGCGGCGAAGTACGCGCCCACGAAGGCGTCGCGCATCGCGCGCGGCACCAGCACGTAGTCGGGCGCGACGCAGGTCTGGCCGGCGTTGAAGCACTTGCCCGAGGCGATGCGGCCGGCGGCGCGCGCGAGGTCGAAGCCCGGCGCCACCAGGGCCGGCGACTTGCCGCCCAGCTCCAGCGTCACCGGCACCAGGTTGGGCGCGGCGGCCGCCATCACGGCCTTGCCCACCGCGGTGGAGCCGGTGAACAGCAGGTGGTCCAGCGGCAGCCGGCTGAAGGCCGCGCCGACCGCGGCATCCCCCTGCACCACCGCCACGCGCTCGGCCGGGAACACCTCGCCCAGCAGGGTGGCGAGCAGGGCCGAGGTGCGCGGCGTGAATTCCGACGGCTTCACCATCACGTGGTTGCCGGCCGCGATGGCGTCGGCCAGCGGCACCAGCACCAGCTGGATGGGGTAGTTCCAGGGCGCCATGATGCCGACCACGCCCAGCGGCATCGGCCGCAGCTCGGCGCGCGCGGGCAGGAAGGCCCAGTTCACGCCGACGCGGCGCGGGCGCATCCAGCGCTTCAGGTTCTTGCGCAGGTGGTGGATCTCGCCGAGCGTGGTCATCACGTCGGCGGCGAGCGTGACGTGGCGCGAGCGCCGGCCGAAGTCGGCCGACACGGCCTCGACCAGCGCGTCCTTGTGCCGGCGCAGCGCTTCGCCCAGGCGTTCGAGGTCGTCCATGCGCTGCCGGTAGCCGGGTGGCTGGCGGCGGTGGGCGGCGCGCAGGCGGGCCAGGGTTTCGCGCAGGGAGGCGTCGGGGGTCGGGGCGGTATCCATGGCCGGAAGTCTAGACCCATCCCGCGCAGGTGGCGCGAAGGCCAGCCCCGGCCGCCCGGGTCGCGGGCCGGCTAGAATCCGGGCATGAGCCTGCGACCCTACAAGGGCATCCTGCCCACCCTCGGCCCCGGGGCCTACGTGGACCCGGACGCCACCGTCATCGGCGACGTGCACCTCGGCGAGGACAGCTCGATCTGGCCCGGCTGCGTGGTGCGCGGCGACGTCAACCACATCCGCATCGGCGCCCGCACCAACGTGCAGGACGGCACCATCATCCACGTCACGCACGAGGGCCCGTACACCCGCCCCGGCGGCTGGCCGACCCTGATCGGCGACGACGTCACCATCGGCCACGGCGCCATCGTGCATGCCTGCACCATTGGCAACGCGGTGCTGATCGGCATGGGCGCGACGGTGCTCGACGGCGCGGTGGTCGAGGACCACGGCTTCGTCGGCGCCGGCGCGGTGGTGCCGCCCGGCAAGGTGGTCCGCAGCCGCGAGCTGTGGCTGGGCAACCCGGCCAAGCCGGTGCGCACGCTGTCCGACCGCGAGGTCGAGCAGCTGTACTACTCGTCCAAGCACTACGTCCGCCTGAAGAACGACTACCTCTGAACCCGCGCTCAGCGCAGGCGCTCGAAGCGCGAGCGGACCTGCCAGGCCGGGCCGGCGTAGTCGGTGGTCAGCGCGGGGCCGGTGTTCACCCAATAGCGTTCGCGGTCGAACATCGCGGTGGGCCGGTAGTCGGTCATCGTCGCGGCCAGCGGCATCGCGCGGCTGGGGCGCTTGTGCGTGGCCTCGAGCAGGTAGGTGCGGCCCCCTTCGAACAGCACCACCCAGGCGTGCCCGCCGCCGCGCCAGGTGCCGACCGCGACGCGCGCGTCCAGGCCGAGGCCGATCAGCCAGTCGGCCAGCGCGATGGCATGGTCCTCGCAGTCGCCCTCGGGCAGGTGCCAGGCCTGGCGCGAGGTCTGCCAGACCTCGGCGCCGCCGTGCGATTCATGGTCGAAGCGGTAGCGCTTGCGGCGCGCCAGCGTGGCCAGCGGCACCCAGGCCTCGACGCCGGCGTGCGGCAGGTAACCCACCAGGTAGGCCTGGGCGAAGTGGTGGCGTGCATCCAGGCCCGGGGCCACGAGCGCGACGTCGCGGCCACCGAGTTGCCAGGTGAAGGCCGCCCAGCGGCCGCCATGGCCGCCGGCCCGCAGCGCCTGGTCCACCGCGGCCTCGTCCAGCAGGGCGCCGCCGTCCACGTGGATGCGGCGAGTGCGCGCGGGCGCGGCGAAATCCTGGTCGAGCCCGTCGGCGGCCGGCCAGGGCGCGTCAGGCAGGCCCGGCGCGCCCCCTCGCGGCCCGGCGAGCCAGGCCTGCAGGGCCAGCAGCGCCACCGCGACCAGGAACATCCACGCCAGCGGATGCCGGCTCCCGCCGCGGATCATCCGCGCAGGCCGAACACCGTCAGGATCGCCACGAACAGCAGGATCGTCGAGGCGAAGATCGCCACCGCCAGGTTGCCCTTCTGCAGCTCCTGCTCGATGTCGATGTGCTTGAGCAGCTTGCGGTCGATGAACTGCAGGCCCAGCACCGCGACCACCAGGGCCACGAGCGTCTGCAGGATGTTTATGCCGAGGTTGAAGAAGGTGGCGACCAGGAAATCGGTGGTCATGCGGGGCTCCGGGGCCGGGCGGGCGCCGGCGCGGCCGTATCTTGTTCCAGCTTGGCGAGGAAGGCCATGGCGTCGTCGCGCGAGGCGCCGCACATCGCGTCGGACGGACGCAGCGAAGAGCACACGGCCGGGCGTTCGGGCCGGCCGAAGAGGCGGCAGCGGTAGCGGTCGTCCAGCTGCACGCAGGGCATGCCGGCGGGCTTTCCCTGCGGCATGCCCGGGATGGGCGAGCTGATCGAGGGCGCGATGCAGCAGGCGCCGCAGCCGGCGCGGCAGTCCATCAGTCGGCCGTGTGCAGGGCGTCGGCGCGGGCGCTGAGGGCGGCGAAGACCTCGTCGGTGTCCGGGCGCCTGCCGTGCCAGATCGCGAAACTCTCCGCGGCCTGCTCGACCAGCATGCCCAGGCCGTCGATGCGCGGGTCGCAGCCGGCCGCGGCGGCCCAGGCCAGGAAGGGCACCGCGGCCTCGCCATAGCTCAGGTCCACCGCCAGCGCGCGCACGCCGGCCAGCGAGAAGGGCAGGTCGAGCGCAGCGCCGCCGCGGCCGGCCGAGGTGGCGTTGATGATCATGTCGAAGCTGCCCTGGGCCTTGAGGTCGGCCCAGTAGCGCACGTGCACGCGGCCGGGTTCGCCCACGGCATCGGCCAGGGCATCGGCCTTCTCCGGCGTGCGGTTGACCACCCAGAGTTCGTCGATGCCGGCGTCGAGCAGGGCCGGCGCGACGCCGCGCGCGGCGCCGCCGGCGCCGACCAGCAGCACGCGGCGGCCGCGCAGGTCCAGGCCGCGGCGCTCGGTGAGGTCGTGCACCAGGCCGATGCCGTCGGTGTTGTCGGCGTGCCAGCCGTCGGCGCGCAGCGTCAGCGTATTGGCGGCGCCGGCGCGGCGGGCGCGCGGCGTGGCGGCGACGGCCAGGGCCAGGGCCTGTTCCTTCAGCGGCAGGGTGACGTTGGCGCCGGCGCCGCCGGTGGCGGCGAACCTTCCCAGCGCGCGTTCGAAGTCATCCGGGGGCGCGTCGATGGCGGCGTAGTCCACCGCGATGCCCAGCTGCCGCCCGAAGGCGACGTGGATACGCGGCGACAGCGAGTGGGCCACGGGATGTCCGAACACGGCATGGCGGGCGCTCATCTCATTCCTCCTTCAACCAGCGGGCGGCGTCGAGTGCGAAATAGGTGAGCACGCCGTCGGCGCCGGCGCGCTTGAAGCCCAGCAGCGCCTCCATGGCGCAGGCGCGCTCGTCGAGCCAGCCGTTGAGCGCGGCGGCCTTGAGCATCGCGTACTCGCCGCTGACCTGGTAGGCGTAGGTCGGCACGCCGAAGTGGTCCTTCACGCGCCGCACCACGTCCAGGTAGGGCAGGCCCGGCTTGACCATCACCATGTCGGCGCCCTCGTCGAGGTCGAGGCCGACCTCGCGCAGGGCTTCGTCGGTGTTGGCCGGGTCCATCTGGTAGGTGAACTTGTTGCCCTTGCCCAGCGCGCCGGCGCTGCCGACCGCGTCGCGGAAGGGGCCGTAGAAGGCGGAGGCGTACTTGGCGCTGTAGGCCAGGATGCGCGTGTTGACGTGGCCGGCGTCCTCGAGCGCCTCGCGGATGGCGCCGATCCGGCCGTCCATCATGTCGCTGGGCGCGACCACGTCGGCGCCGGCCTCGGCGTGCGAGAGCGCCTGCTTCACCAGCGCTTCGAGCGTGGCGTCGTTGGTGACGTAGCCGGTGTCGTCGAGCAGGCCGTCCTGGCCGTGGCTGGTGTAGGGATCGAGCGCGACGTCGGTGATCACGCCCAGCTGCGGGAATTCCTTCTTGAGCGCGCGGATGGCGCGCTGGGCCAGGCCGTTTTCATCCCAGGCGGCGGCGGCGTCGAGCGACTTGGCCTCGGGCGCGGTCACCGGGAACAGCACGATCGCCGGGATGCCCAGGGCCACGGCCTGGCCGGCGACCTTCAGCAGCTCGTCCACCGACAGGCGCTCGACGCCCGGCATCGAGGCCACCGGCGCGCGGCCGGCCAGCTCGTGGATGAAGACCGGCAGGATCAGGTCGTCGGTCGTCAGGCGGTGCTCGCGCATCAGGCGGCGGGAGAAGTCATCGCGGCGCATGCGGCGCGGGCGGACGTAGGGGAAGGGCATGCCGGTGTTCCGTGGCGTGGACAGGTGCCCGCCATGATACGCCCCCCGGCGCGGCGGCTAAGATGCGCGCATGCCGCTCCACCGCCCCCTGCCCGGCAGCGTCCGCGCCTGCCTCGCCCTGCTCGGCGTGCTCGCCGCGGCCTGCTGGCTGGGGCCGGGGCTGCTGGGCCTGCCCGATCCGCACCGGCCGCACTGGGAGGCGCTGTCGGCCGCGCCCGGCGCCGTGCCCGGGCACTGGCTGGGCACCGATGCCATCGGCCGCGACGTGCTCGCGCGCACCCTGGCCGGCGGCCGCCTCTCGCTCGCCATCGGCGCCTTCGCCACGCTGATCGCGCTGGCCATCGGCCTGGCCTGGGGTGCGGTGGCGGGCTATGCCGGTGGCCTGGCCGAGCGCCTGATGGTGCGCGTGCTCGACGTGATGTCGGCGCTGCCCTTCCTGCTGATCGTGATCCTGCTGCTGGCCCTGTTCGGGCGCTCGCCGGTGCTGCTGCTGGCGGCGATCGGCGGCTACGTGTGGATCGACCTGGCGCGCGTGGTGCGCTCGGAGGCGGCGCGCCTGCGCGAGGCGCCCTTCGTGCTGGCCGCCCGCGCCGCCGGCGCGCGCGCCGACCAGGTGCTGCGCTGGCACCTGCTGCCCAACCTGATGCCGCTGGCGCTGGTGTACCTGGGCCTGATCCTGCCGCAGGCCATCCTGGTCGAGAGTTTCCTCGGCTTCCTCGGCCTGGGCATGGACGAGCCCGCGGCCAGCCTCGGCACCCTGCTGGGCGAGGGCGCGCAGGAGATGGACACCGCGCCCTGGGCGCTGGCGGTGCCGGCGGGATTCCTGGTCGCCGTGCTGGCCGCGTTCCAGTTCCTGGGCGATGGCCTGCGCGACTGGCTCGACGTGCGCGGGGCCGGCTGAGTGGCACGCGCACCCGACCCGGCGATCACCGGCCTGCGCCTGCGCGGCCTGGAAGTGCACGCCGGCGATCGCCGCCTGCTCGGCCCGCTCGACCTGGACCTCGACGCCGGCGCCTGCCTGGGCCTGGTCGGCGAAAGCGGCAGCGGCAAGAGCCTGACCGTGCTGGCCCTGCTGGGCCTGCTGCCGCCGGGGCTGTCGGCGCGCGGGCGCCTGGGCCTGGTGCACGGCGCGGCGACGGGGCGCGGCGACGCCCCTCCGGCCGCCGTGCCGGACCGCGGGGGGGCGCCGGACGCCAACGCGCACTGGCTCGACCTCGGCTCGCGCGGGCACCTGGCCCTGCGCGGCCGCGTCATCGCCTGGGTGCCGCAGGACCCGCAGGCCAGCCTGCATCCGATGCGCACGGTCGGTGCGCAGCTCGACGAAGCCCTGCGCCTGCACCGCGGCCTGGACCGGCGCGCCGCCCGCGCCGAGGCGGTCGGACTGCTGGCCTCGCTGGAGCTGCCCGAGCCGTCGCGCCTGCACGCGCGCCACCCGCACGAACTCAGCGGGGGCCAGCGCCAGCGCGTGCTGCTGGCGCTGGCGTTGGCGGGCAAGCCGGCGGTGCTGCTGGCCGACGAGCCGACCTCGGCGCTGGATCCGCGCCTGGCCGAGGAAGCGCTGCAGCGGTTCGACCTGCCGCAGGTCGCGCGCCACGCCGATCGGCTGCTGGTGCTGCGCCGGGGCGAGGTCGTCGAAGCCGGGGCCGCTGCGTCGGTGTTCGCCGCGCCCGCGCATCCGTATACCCGGGAGCTGCTGGCCGCCGCGCGCCTGCCCGCGCCGGAGCCGCGACCGTCGGGCCCGCGCCTGGTCGAATTCTCGGAGGTCAGCGTGCGATATCCCCGCGCGCCGGCGCCCGCCGTCGACCGGGTGTCGCTGTCGCTGCACCGCGGCGAGTGCGTGGTGCTGCTGGGCGAAAGCGGCAGCGGCAAGTCCACGCTCGGGCGGGCGCTGCTGCGGCTGGCGCGGCGCGGCGTCAGCGGCCGCATCACGCTCGACGGCGAGGACCTGCTGGCGGCCGGGCCGGCGCGGCTGCGGGCGCTGCGCCGGCGCATCGGTGTCGTGTTCCAGGATCCCTACGCGTCGCTCGATCCGCGCATGCGCGTGGCCGAGCTCGTCGCCGAACCGCTGCGCATCCACGGCCTGGGCGATGCCGCGGCGCGCGCCGCGCGCGTGGCCGCGCTGCTGCCGGCGGTGGGCCTGGAGGCCGCGCTGGCCGACCGCTACCCGCACCAGCTCAGCGGCGGCCAGCGCCAGCGCGTGGCCATCGCCCGCGCGCTCGCCACCGGGCCCGAGCTGCTGGTCTGCGACGAGGCCGTGTCGGCGCTCGATGCGCACCACCGCGCCGGCATCCTCGCCCTGCTCGGCCAGCTCAGGCGCGAGCGCGGGCTGGCCCTGCTGTTCATCACCCACGACCTCGACGCCGCGCGCGCGCTCGGCGACCGGGTGCTCGTCCTGGCGGACGGCCGGCTGCAGGCGGGGGCCCCGGCGGCGGGCGGCGGCGCGCGGGCCGGCTGATACACTCGCCCCGTCCCCGGGGAAGGGGGAGCCGAAGGTCCGCGATGCCCCAGACGCTGAAGCCCAGCGAGACCCAGCCCGCCGCCCTGCGCGCGCGGGAGGCCGACGTGTCCGCGCTGCAGGCCGAGATCCAGCGCCTGCGCGGCGACGTCGAGCGCCTGGGCCGCGCCGAGCGCCTGCAGCGCGCCCTGTTCGCCATCTCCGACCTGGCCAGTTCGGGCGAGGACACGGCCACGGTGATGCACGGCCTGCACGAGATCGTCGGCCGGCTGATGTACGCCGAGAACTTCTACATCGTGCGCTATGCGCCCGAGCGCGACACGATCCGCTTCATCTATTTCGCCGACAGCCAGGACCCGATCAAGCCCGACCCGGACGAGGAGATCCCGGCCGCCGAGCTGTCCAACAGCCTCACGCTCGCGCTCATCCGGCACGGCCGGCCGATGCTCGGCCCCTCCGACCAGGTGCGGGTGGAGCTGGGCGTGCCGCGCGACGAGGCCCTGGGCCCGGACAGCGAGGACTGGCTGGGCGTGCCGATGGTGGACGAGGGCGTGGTGCGCGGCGCCGTGGTAGTGCAGAGCTACGACCCCGACTCGCGCTACACCGAGGACGACCGCGCCCTGCTCGGCTACGTCGCCCAGCACATCCTCACGGCCCTGGCCCGGCGCGACGCCCAGGAGGAACTGGAGCGGCGCGTGGACGAACGCACCCGCGAGCTGCGCGAGCAGGTCGCCGAGCGCGAGCGCAGCGAGCGCCTGCAGGCGGCGCTGTTCCGCATCGCCGAACAGGCCGGCCGCAGCGAGAGCCTGGACGCCTTCTACGCCGAGGTGCACGGCATCGTCAGCGGCCTGCTCGACGCCCGCAACTTCTTCATCGCCCTGCTCACGCCCGACGGCCGCGAGCTCGACTTCCCGTACTCGGTCGACGAGCGCGACGAGAAGCGCCCGCGCCGCCGGCTGGCCAAGGGCCTGACCGAATACGTGCTGGGCAACGGCGCGCCGCTGCTGGCCAACGCCGCCGACGTGCGCGCGCTGGTGGCCTCCGGCCAGGTGATGTCCTCGGGCGCGCCCTCGGTGTGCTGGCTGGGCGTGCCGCTGCAGGTCGGCGAGCGCGTGGTCGGCGTCATCGCGGTGCAGAGCTACACGCCCGACTACCTGTACACGCGCCGCGACCAGGAACTGCTGAGCTTCGTCTCCTTCCACATCGCCCAGGCCCTGGAGCGCCGCCAGGCCAACGAATCGCTGCGCGAGGCCTATGCCGAGCTCGAGCGCCGCGTGGCCGACCGCACCAGCGAACTGGCCGACGCCAACCGCGAGCTGCGCGACCAGATCTCGGTGCGCGAGCGCATGGAGCTCAAGCTCAAGCACGAGGCCATGCACGACACGCTCACCGGCCTGCCCAACCGCAGCCACCTGCTGGGCCGCATGGGCTCGGCGCTGGCCCGCTTCCGGCACGACCCGGACCAGCTGTTCGCGGTGCTCTTCCTCGACCTCGACCGCTTCAAGGTGGTGAACGACTCGGTGGGCCACCTGGTCGGCGACGAGCTGCTGAAGGAAGCCGCGCGCCGCATCGGCGCCTGCGTGCGCGACCCGGACATGGTGGCGCGCCTGGGCGGCGACGAGTTCGCGATCGTGCTCGACCACATCCAGTCGGCCGACGACGCGGTGGTGGTGGCGCAGCGGGTGATCCACGCGCTGTCGGCGCCGATGCGCATCGCCGGCAAGGAGCTCTACACCTCGGCCAGCATCGGCATCGCCCTGGTGGACGGCCGCTACCGCAGCCCCGAGGAGCTGCTGCGCGACGCCGACGTGGCCATGTACCGCGCCAAGGGCGCCGGCCGCCAGCGCTACGCCATCTTCGACGAACACCTGCACGAGGCGGCGCTGAAGCTGCTCGAGCTGGAAGGCGACCTGCGCCGCGCACTGCAGCGCCAGGAGTTCGTGCCGCACTACCAGCCCATCCTCGGGCTGGGCGACGGCCGCCTGGTCGGCTTCGAGGCGCTGATGCGCTGGAAGCACCCGCTGCGCGGCCTGAGCACGCCCGGCAACTTCCTGGGCGTGGCGGAGGAAACCGGCAGCCTGGAGCTGATGGACTGGCAGATCTACGAGCGCGTCTGCCGCGACATCCCGCGGCTGTCGCAGGCCGGCGCCTACACCACGCTCAACGTCTCGCCGCGGCACCTGCGCGCGCCCGATTTCGACCGGCGCCTGCTCGAGCTGATGTCGCGCCACGGCGTGCGGCCGGCGAGCCTGCGCCTGGAGGTGACCGAGGGCGCGCTGATGGAGCAGCCCGAACTGGTGCAGTCCTGCCTGGGCCGGCTGCGCGAGGCCGGCGTGCTTACCCTGCTCGATGATTTCGGCACCGGCTATTCCTCGCTCAGCTACCTGCACCGCTTCCCGCTGCACGGGCTGAAGATCGACCGCGGCTTCGTGCACGAACTGCGCAGCGGCGAGAGCGGCGGCAGCACGGCGATCGTGCGCGCGATCCGGCTGCTGGCCGATTCGCTGGGGCTGGAGGTCATCGCCGAAGGCATCGAGACCGAAGCCCAGCGCGCGCAGCTGCAGGCGCTGGGCCTGGCCCAGGGCCAGGGCTACCTGTTCTGCAAGCCGGCCTCGGCCGAGGCGATGCTCGAGCGCTACCTCGGCGGCTGAGGCGCGATGCGCGGCCGGCTGCCGGCCCGGCAGGATCAGGCGCGCGGCGAGACCAGGCCTTCCTTGCGCAACCAGGCGATCGTGTCGGCCAGCAGGTCCGGCAGCGGCGTGCCGCGGTAGCCGAGCAGGCGTTCGGCCTTGGACGAATCCACGCGCAGGGCGTGGCAGGTGAAGGTGGCGCCCGCGGGCGTGACCTCGGGCGCGCGCCGGGTGATGCGCGACACGGCATCTAGCACGCGTGCATAGGCCATCAATGCGAACGCCGGCGTGGCCTTCTTCGGCACGGGCCTGCCGAGCTGGCGGCCGGTTTCGGTGACGAACTCAAGGAAGCTGGCGTGTGCGCCGCCGAGCAGGAAGGCTTCGTCGCGCAGGCCATCGCGCCAGGCGCGCACCTGCGCCTTCGCCACCTCGCGCACGTCGGCGAAGGCGCCGGAGCCGGGCGGCACGCCGGGCAGGCGGCCCTGGTCGACCAGGCGGATCAGCCGCGACCAGTTCTGCCGGTCGCCGGGGCCGAGGATGTGCGAGGGCTGGAACACCAGCCAGGGCAGGCCGGAGGCGCGCACGCGGCGTTCGCTTTCGAACTTGTTGCGCTCGTAGTTGATCCAGGACTCGCCGCCGTGCTGCGGCACGTCCTCGCGCAGCACCTCGTGCACCAGATGCGAATACGCCGAGACGCTGGAGGTGTGCACGAAGGCGCCGACGCCCGCGGCGCGCGCGGCCTCGAGCAGGCGCGTGGTGCCACCGACGTTGGTCGCGGTCTGCGCGGTGTTGCCCGGCGTCCAGGTATTGGTGTCGGCGGCGGTGTGGAAGACCGCGTCGGCGCCCGCGACCGCCGCGCCCAGCGCGACCGCGTCGCCCATGTCGCCGCGCACCGGCTCCGCGCCCAGCGCCGCCACCGCCGCATCGCCCGCCGGCGAGCGCGACAGCCCGCGCACGGTCGCGCCGGTCGCGACCAGTTCACGCACGAGGTGCTGGCCGAGGAAGCCGGTGGCGCCGGTGACGAGGACGGTGGGCATGGTGGATCCGGGCTCAGGGAGGCGGCGGCACGGAAGCCGGCGGGTGCCCAGCCTGTCAACCCAGCCCTGTCCGAAGTGTGAAACCAGTCACGTTTCTGAGAGTATGCTTGAGCAAAGCTACCTAACCCCCTGGTGCCGTTGACGAAGATGAGCCCCCTGCTGCCCCGCCCCCTGCCCCTGGCCGGCTTGGCCTGGCTCACCGGCTTCCGCCGGGTGCCGGACAACGCCGTGGTGACCAAGCACCGTTTCGGCCGCTTCGTCGGGGCGCTCGGGCCGGGCTGGCACTGGACCCTGCCGGGCCTGGACAGCCTGGGCCAGCCGGTCTGCCTGATCGGCCACCACCTCGACATCCCCGCCGAACCGGGCACGAACGCCGAGCTCTACTACCAGATCCTCGACCCGGCCCAGGCCGGCGAGGCCCTGGACCGCGTGGATGCGCTCGTCAGCGACCAGGCCCGCGAGGCCCTGGCCTCGCTGCGCGACCTCGCCGACGCCACCCGCCCGGTGGCCGAAGCCCTGAAGGCCGAGCTCAACCGCCGCGTCGCCCGCCTCGGCCTGCGCGTCATCCGCTGCTCCCTCCACCCCGCCTGAAAGAACGGGGTCAGGTTCACTTAAGTCGAGGATGAGACAGCCCGACCGACTGTCTCAGCGAGGACTTAAGTGAACCTGACCCCGTTATTGCGGGAGAATGCCGGGCATGAATCCGCTTGCATCCCTGAGGCCGGAGCTGGCCGCCGGCCTGGCCGCGCTCGGCCTGCCCGAATCGCCGCTGGCCGACCGCCTGCTCGATTACCTGGCCCTGCTCGACCGCTGGAACAAGACCTACAACCTCACCGCCATCCGCGACCCGCGCGAGATGCTGTCCAAGCACCTGCTCGATTCCCTGGCGATGTGGCGGCACGTGCGCCCCGGCGCCCTGGCCGACCTGGGCACCGGCCCCGGCCTGCCCGGCATCCCGCTGGCCCTGGCCGTGCCCGGCCTGCAGGTCACCCTGGTCGAGGCGATCGGCAAGAAGACCCGCTTCCTGCGCGAGGTCGTGCGCCAGCTGGGCCTGGCCAACGTGCGCGTGCTCGAGTCGCGGGCCGAGGCCGTGGACGAACCCGGCGCCTACGAGCAGATCACCGCCCGCGCCCTGGACACCCTGGCCGGCATCCTGGCGGTCGGCGGCCACCTGTTGTCGCCCACGGGCCGGCTGCTGGCCATGAAGGGCGTGCGCCCGGACGCGGAGATCGCCGACCTTCCGCCCGGCTGGCGGGTCGAGGCCATCGATCCGCTGGTCGTGCCCGGCCTGGCCGGGGAGCGCCACCTGGTGGTCGTGGGCCGGCAGCCGCCGGCTTCGGCATAATCCCCCTTCCCGGGGAACCCTCGAACCACCCACACCCGTCCCGCCCGCGGGCCGGCGCAAGGAGACTGCATGGGTCGCATCATCGCCATCGCCAACCAGAAGGGCGGGGTCGGCAAGACCACCACCGCCGTGAACCTGGCCGCCGCGCTGGCCTCGACCCCGCGCCGCGTGCTGCTGGTGGACATGGACCCGCAGGGCAACGCGACCATGGCCTCGGGCGTGGACAAGCGCGAGCTCGAGAACTCCAGCTGCGAGGTGCTGCTGGCCGAGTGCCCGGCCGAGGCCGCCATCGTCAAGGCGCCCGAGGGCTTCGACCTGCTGCCGGGCAACATCGACCTCACCGCCGCCGAAATCCGCCTCATGGATGAATCGGCGCGCGAGCAGCGCCTGAAGACCGCGCTCGCCCCGCTGCGCGACAAGTACGACTACCTGATCATCGACTGCCCGCCCTCGCTGTCGCTGCTGACGCTCAACGCGCTGGCCGCCGCCGACGGCGTGATCGTGCCGATGCAGTGCGAGTACTTCGCGCTCGAGGGCCTGAGCTCGCTGGTGGACACCATCGAGGCCCTGAAGGCCAAGCTCAACCCGCAGCTGGAGATCGAGGGCATCGTGCGCACCATGTTCGACGTGCGCAACAACCTGGCCAACGCGGTCTCGGGCGAACTGACCCGCCACTTCGGCGACAAGGTGTTCCGTTCGATCATCCCGCGCAACGTGCGCCTGGCCGAGGCGCCCAGCCACGGCCAGTCCATCGTCGGCTACGACCGCGCCTCGCGCGGCGGCATCGCCTACCTGGGCCTGGCCGGCGAGATCGTGCGGCGCGAAAAGAAGAAGGAAACGGCATGAGCACCAAGAAGCGCGGCCTGGGCCGCGGCCTGGAGGCCCTGCTGGGCACGGGCAACAAGGGCGCCGCGCCGGCACCCGCCAGCGTCGCCGAGGCCGAGGCCGCCGGCGAAGGCCTGCGCAGCCTGCCCATCGACCAGCTGCAGCCGGGCAAGTACCAGCCGCGCACCGGCATGGATCCGGACAAGCTCACCGAACTGGCCGAATCCATCAAGGCCCAGGGCCTGATCCAGCCCATCGTGGTGCGCGAGATCGGGAAGCACGCCAACGGCCAGCCGCGCTACGAGATCATCGCCGGCGAACGCCGCTGGCGCGCCGCCACCCAGGCCGGCCTGAGCGACGTGCCGGTGGTGCTGCGCGAGGTGGACGACCGCGCCGTCATCGCGATGGCGCTGATCGAGAACATCCAGCGCGAAGACCTCAACCCGCTCGAGGAGGCGCTGGCCCTGGCCCGCCTCATCGACGAGTTCAGCCTCACCCACCAGCAGGCCGCCGAGGCCGTGGGCCGCTCGCGCGCCGCGGTGTCGAACCTGCTGCGCCTGCTGGAACTGCCCGACGGCATCCGCGAGCTGCTCGAAGCCCGCCAGCTGGAGATGGGCCACGCCCGCGCCCTGCTCACGCTCGCCCCGCAGGCCGCGGTGGCGCTGGCGAAGGAAGCCGTGGCCGAGGGCTGGAGCGTGCGCGAGGTCGAGCGCCGCGCCCAGCTGCTGGCCAAGGGCCAGCTGCCCGGCAAGAAGCCCGGCAAGGCGCCGGCCAAGGCCAGCGACGCCGACATCGCCAGCCTCGAGCGCGAGCTCAGCGAGACCCTCGGCGCCAAGGTCGCGGTGCAGCATGGCCGCGGCGGCCGCGGCAAGCTGGTCATCGCCTACCACGGCCTCGATGCCCTCGAAGGCATCCTCGAGCGCCTGCGCGGCCGCTGAATGGCCGCCGCCGGCGCAAGGAATTCCTAACGGGGCCTGCGCGACAATGCCGCCCCCGAGCCCCTTGCCCCGGACGCCTGCGTGACCCAGCCCGCCCTTTCCGTCGTCGTGCCCGTCTTCAACGAGTCGGGCAACGTCGCCACGCTCATCGACGAGATCACCGCCGCCCTGCGCGGCGTGGTGGATTTCGAAATGGTGTTCGTGGACGACCACAGCCGCGACGACACCCTGGCCATCCTGCGCGCCGCGCGCCAGCGCGCGCCCGAGCTGCGCGTGCTGCACCACGAGCGCCAGAGCGGCCAGAGTACCGCCATCCGCACCGGCGTGAAGGCCGCGCGCGCGCCCTGGGTGGCCACGCTCGACGGCGACGGCCAGAACGACCCGGCCGACCTGCCCAGGCTGCTGGCCGCGCGCGACGCGGGGGCGCCGGAGGTGAAGCTCTACGCCGGCTGGCGCGTGAACCGCCGCGACACCGGCAGCAAGCGCTGGGCCTCGAAGTGGGCCAACGCCATCCGCTCGCGACTGCTGCGCGACGCCACGCCCGACACCGGCTGCGGCACCAAGCTGTTCGAGCGCGCGGCCTTCCTCGACCTGCCGTACTTCGACCACATGCACCGCTACCTGCCCGCGCTGATGCAGCGCGCCGGCTGGACCACGGTGAGCGTGCCGGTGAACCACCGGCCGCGCGGCGCCGGCGTGTCCAAGTACACCAACCTCGGCCGGGCGCTGGTCGGCGTGCGCGACCTGATGGGCGTGGCCTGGCTGATCACCCGCAGCAAGCGCACCGGCGTGCGCGAACTGGAGTAGGGCCATGATGAACAGCGAGATCCTGTGGCTGGACTGGACCGGCCTGCACATCACGCCCTGGAAGCTGATCGGCTACACGGGCGCGCTGATGTTCGGCGGCCGCTGGGTGGTGCAGTTCTTCGCTTCGCGCCGGGCCGGCAAGCCGGTGATCCCGCGGGTGTTCTGGTACATGAGCCTGGTCGGCGCCCTGATGACCCTGAGCTACTTCCTGTTCTCCTCGAAGCAGGACTCGGTGGGCGTGCTGCAGAACCTCTTCCCGACCTTCACCGCCGCCTACAGCCTCTGGCTGGACATCAAGCACCGCGGCTGGCACCGCGACCGGGCCAGCCACTGAAAGACTTTTCGACGCGGATTGACGCGGATGAACACGGATAAGGCAGAGTAAGTCTTTGAATTAAATGGCTTTTGCTCTATCCGCGCTTATCCGCGTCAATCCGCGTCAAATCCCGGCGTCGGCTTGTAAGTGCCTGAGGGCGAAGGCATAATGCGCGGCTCGCTCCGCACCTGCCTCGTGGCCCTGGCCCCGGGAATGCGATCCCCGGCCCCTGGCGGAGCGTTTGCTGCATCCCGCATCGCAGCGCCCCACGGCCCCGGCCGGACGGCGCGGGGCCGCCGCCGCCCGGGCCATGGGCGGCCAGTCCACACCCAGGAGTTGAACCATGAGCCGCATTTGCCAAGTGACCGGCAAGGGCGTGCGGACCGGCAACAACGTCTCGCACGCGAACAACAAGACCCGCCGCCGTTTCCTTCCCAACCTGCACGAGCGCCGCTTCTGGGTGGCCTCCGAGAACCGTTGGGTGAAACTGCGTGTTTCCACCCACGCGCTGCGCACCATCGACAAGAACGGCATCGACGCCGTCCTGGCCGAGCTGCGCGCCCGCGGCGAGAAGATCTGAGGAGGACTGAACCATGGCTTCCAAGCGCGACAAGATCCGCCTGATTTCGTCGGCCGGCACCGGCCACTTCTACACCACCGACAAGAACAAGAAGACGACGCCGAACAAGATGGAGGTCAAGAAGTACGACCCCGTCGTTCGCAAGCACGTCATGTACAAGGAAGGCAAGATCAAGTAAGCCCGCCGGCTTCGATCGCCTCCCCGGAAAACCCGCCCCCGTGGCGGGTTTTCTTTTGCCCTGGAACGGGGTCAGGTTCACTTAGGTTCTGGATGAGACTGGCCCTGCGAGGCGTGCGCCGCTCACTGTCTCAGCGAGGACTTAAGTGAACCTGACCCCGTTTCGGCAGCGGGCAGGTGCACGGGGATGGAGGCGAGTCGGCGGAGGATGCCGCGCTCCTGGCGGTGTTCCCAGGAATCGAAGCCGATGGTTTCGATCGGCCGCCACAGCGCCACCCAGGCCAGGATCAGCAGGCCCTCCGACAGCACCTCGCCCACCGGCGCCGGCACCGCGGCCAGCCAGTGGCGAAGGGTCAGCACCGTCGCCAGCGTGAGGCCGCCGGCCAGCATCGCCACCCGGCCCACCCGGCGTCGGCGCCGGTGGCGGCGTTCGATCTGCACATGCATCAGGGAAAAGTGCGCGTGGATCGCCGCCTCGATGTCGGCCACGTGCGCGGCCAGCGCGGACGGGCCGTGCAGCACCAGCTCCAGCGGCTCGCGATGGCCGTGTTCGCCGGCGCTTTCGAGCAGGTAGGCCTCGACGCGGCGGTCGATCGCCTTGTCGGGGAAGGGCGCCGGGTCGAAGGAGTCGAACAGCTGCTCGAGCTGCTGCAGGCGCAGGTCGATGCGGGCCATGGCTCAGGCCTGCCCGAGCGCGGCGCGCGCGCGATGCAGGCGCTCGCGGCCGAGGCGACGCAGGCGGGCGCGCAGCGGCGGCGGGAAGGGCGATCGCGATCCGCAGTGGCGCAACAGCAGCGCATCGTCCTGCGCCTCGCCCAGCGCGGTGGCCAGCGCCAGCGGCACGTCGGCGGTCGGCACCGGTGCGCCGGGCATCGCCTCGAGCAGCGTGGCCTGCTGGCGCAGCCGGCGAAGGCGGCGGCGCAGCCGGTGCCAGGCCTCGTCGTCGGCGGGAGACCGCAGGGCGCGCCGGCGCGCCTTGTCGAGCCGGCGTTCGGATTTCGCGAGGCCGCGTTCGACCCGGCGCGCATCCACGCGCGCCCAGGGCAGGGCCGCGACCCGCTCCGCCATGCGCCCGAGGCGGGCACGCCGACGGCCGAAGCCGGGATCCCGCGCGAGCACCGCCGCGAGCACCGCATCGCGGCGGGCGCGGGCGAGGCAGCGGGCGTCCTCCAGCCAATCGGGGGCGGGGGCGCCGTCCGGCGCGAGCCGGTCGAGCCCCTCGAGCAGGGCCTGCGCATCGCGCAGCGGCGACAGCCCGCGGCAGAACCGACCCAGCTGTTCGCCGAGCACGCGCCCCGCCGACCCCAGCGACTTGCCGCCCAGCGCCAGCGCCGCCCGGGCCCGGCGCAGCGACTTGCGCGCCTGGTGCACGCCCTCGTGCCGGTCCTCGCCTTCGCGGGCCAGCTGCAGCACGGCCTGCCGCAGCTGGGACAGCGCCTGGGCCGCGAGCGCAGCACCCGGCGGCACGGACACCGGCGCCGGCGCACCGGTCGGCAGTCCCACCTGGACGGACATCGAATCCATGGATCCAGCCTAGGCCTGCCCGGCGCGGCCGCCATTGACCGCCGTCAAGCCGGAACGGGGTCAGGTTCACTTAATTGCTGGATGAGACTGGCCTTGCGAGGCGTGCGCCCCGCACTGTCTCAGCGAGGACTTAAGTGAACCTGACCCCGTTTCAGGCGGCGGGCAGGTCCAGGCGGGCTCGCAGCCCGGGGTTCGCGGCGGCCAGGGACAGGCGGCCGCCGTAGCCGTCGGCGATGTCGCGCACGATGGCCAGGCCCAGGCCGCTGCCGGGCGTGCGCTCGTCCAGGCGCACGCCGCGGTCGATCACGTCCTGCATCGCCTGCCCGGGCAGGCCGGGGCCGTCGTCGCGCACCTCCAGCCGCAGCCGCCCCGCCTCGACGGCCGCGGCCACGGTGACCCGCGACGTCGCCCACTTGCCGGCGTTGTCGAGCAGGTTGCCGAGCATTTCCTCGAGGTCCTCGCGGCCGCCGGCGAACACCACCTCCTCGCCCGGCGCCAGCGCGAAAGCCACGCCGCGCGCGCCGTGCACGCGCTGCATCAGCGCGAGCAGCGCCTGCGCCACCGGCCGCACCGGCGTGCGCGCGCGCGTGTCGGCGGCGATGCCCCGGCCCAGGTGCCGCTCCACCGAGGCCTGCATGCGCGCCACCTGCGCCTGCACCACCGCGGGCAGCTGCGGGCCGGGCCGTTCGGCTTCCAGCGACAGCACCGACAATGGCGTCTTGAGCGCATGCGCCAGGTCCTGCGCCGCCGTGCGCGCGCGCTGCACCGAACGGTCGTGGTGCGCCAGCAGTTCGTTGAGGTGCGCGGCCAGCGGCGCCACCTCGGTGGGAAGGCCGGCGGTGGGGAACTGCGCGTCCTCGCCGCGACGCACGCGCGCGACCGTGTCCGACAGCCGCGCCAGCGGCCGCAGCCCGACCGCCACGCCCAGCACCACCAGCCCCAGCAAGCCGCCGGCCAGCACGGCCACGGCCACCGCGACGCGCCAGCGGAAGCCCGTCGCTTCCGCCGTCAGCCCGGCGCGATCGGAGGCCACGACGAACAGCACCGGCGCGTCCATGCGCGGGAAGCGCACCGCCTGCACGCGCGCGCGCAGCGCTTCGCCGCGCGGGCCGGCCAGCTCCAGCGCCTGCGCCGGCCCGGCGCGCTCCGGCACCGCCACGGCCAGCTCGCCGTCCCAGAGCGATCGCGACTGGAACTGCCGGTCGCCGGCGACGATGCGCCAGTAGTGGCCCGAAAGCGGCCGCGCGAAGGCCGGGTCCACCGGCTCGGCATGCAGGGCGAAGCGCCCGGCGTCGTCCACTTCGGCCGAGGCGATCAGCGATTCGAGCTCGCGCGCCAGCTCCCGGTCGAAGGCGCGTTCGCTGGCCTCCGTGAAAGCGCGGCCCAGCCACAGCGCCGCCGCCAGCGACACGATCGCCACGCCGAGCACTCCGCCGGCCAGCAGGCGCAGCCGCAGCGACCCCCGCAGCCTCACGGCAGCGGCACCAGGCGGAAGCCCTTGCCGCGTTCGGTGACCAGGCGCGCCGCGCCGATCTTGCGGCGGATGCGGCCGATCAGCACGTCCAGCACGTTCGAGTCCGGGTCGTAGCCCTGCTCGTAGACGTGTTCGCCCAGCTCGGTGCGGCTCACCACCGCGTCGCGGCGGTGCATCAGGTAGGCCAGGATGCGCTGCTCCTGCGCCGTCAGCGCCAGCGGTTCGCCCGCGAGCGTGAAGCGGCCGGCGTTGTCGTCCAGCACCAGCGCGCCGCATTCGATCAGCGGGTGCACGTGGCCGCTGCTGCGGCGGATCAGCGCGCGCAGGCGCAGCACCAGCTCCTCGGCGGGGAAGGGCTTGACCAGGTAGTCGTCGGCGCCGGCGTCGAAGCCGGCCAGCTTGTCGTGCCAGCGGCCGCGCGCGGTCAGCACGATCACCGGCAGGCGCAGGCCGGCGCCGCGCCAGGCGTCGAGCACCGACAGGCCGTCCATGCCCGGCAGGCCGAGGTCGAGCACGGCCGCGTCGTAGCTTTCGGTCTGCCCGCGGAACTCGGCGTCGGCGCCGTCGGCGGCGTGGTCCACCGCGTAGCCGGCCTCGGCCAGCGTGGCGGCGAGGCGGCGGGCGAGCTCGGGATCGTCTTCGGCCAGCAGCACGCGCATCAGGGTTCCTCGACCTCGATTTCCCTGAGCACGCCGGTGCGGGCGTCGTACTCGAACTCCAGGATGCGGCCGTCGGCGCCGAGGATCTCGAGCTCGTACTCGTCGTTCTCCAGCTCCACCTCGAGCAGTCGGCCCGGGTGGCGCGCCAGCGCGTCCCCGATGATCCCGGCCAGGGGCACGTACTCGCCGCGGGCGACGGCGGCGCGCACGCGCTCGAAATCCCGGGCCGGCATGCCCGGCGGCAGCGGTTCGGCCGCGGCCGCGGGCGTAGACGCCGGCATCGCATCCGCCGGTGCAGGCTGCGGGCCGTTCGTCCCGGCCACGGGCGCCGGCGCCTCGGGCGCGGGCGCGCAGGCGGACAGCAGCAGGGCCAGGGGCAGGGCGAAACGCATCGGCGAAGCATGCCCCAGCCGATTAACCGCGTCATGAACCGCCGGCTCACGGTGGGGTTAGCGCCGGTGCGGAGACTGCGCCCCACGGTGCGGTTGCGCACCCGACGACCCCACGCAAGGAGATTCCCCATGAAGTCCATCACCCCGCTGTCCCTCGCGCTCTCGGCCCTGCTGGCCGGCACCGCCTTCGCCGCCGCGCCCGCCGCGCCCGCCGCCGCGCCCCTCGCCGTCGCCGGCCCCGACCAGGCCATGGCAGCGCTCAAGGCCGCCGGCCACGCCGAGGTGCGCGAGCTCGAGTACGACGACGGCCTGTGGGAGGCCGAGGTGCGCCGCGCCAACGGCCGCTGGGGCGAGGTCGCCGTCGACGCCGCCACCGGCGAAGTCTTCGACGCGATGTCGCCGCGCCAGCTGATCGAGCTGCGCGACGTGCTCGCCGCCGTCGAGCGCGCCGGCTACAGCCAGGTGCACGACCTCGACCGCGACGGCGCGCTCTGGGACGCCGAGGCCTACGGCGCCGACGGCCAGCGCTACGAGCTGCGCATCAGCGGCTACGACGGCCGCATCCTGACCGCCCGCGTCGACCACAACGACTGATGCGCCGCCTCGCCGCCACCGCGGTGCTGCTGGCCCTGGCCGGCTGCGGGCACGACGAAGGCGTCGTGCCCGCGGGCGCGGCCACGGTGCAGGACCGCGACCTGAGCGAAATGAGCGGCCTGGTCGCCTCGCGCACGCAGCCCGGCGTGCTCTGGGCGATCAACGACAGCGGCAGCCGCGCGCGCCTGTTCCGGCTCGGGCCGGACGGGCGCGCACTCGGCCGCGTCGCGCTCGACGGGCCCTGGCTGGGCGATCCCGAATCGCTGTCGCGCTGGTTCGACGGCCGCACCGACTGGCTGCTGGTCGCCGACATCGGCGACAACGACGCCGACCGCGAGGACGTCGTGGTGCATGCCGTCGCCGAGCCGGGGCGCGACGACGACACCGCGCGCATCGCCTGGTCGCTGCGCTTCCGCTACCCGGACGGGCCGCGCGACGCCGAGGCCATCGCCGTGGATGCACGCGACGGCAGCCTGCTCGTGCTGAGCAAGCGCGACCACCCGGCGCGGCTGTACCGCGTGCCGCTGCCGGCGCCGACGGAGGCGCCGGGCCCGGGCAGGACGGACGCCGCGGACGGCGACGCGCCCGTCGCCACCGCGGAGTTCATCGCCGCGCTGCCGGCCACGCTCGAGGCCGACGTCACCGACATCGCCCTGGACGCGCGTGGCCGCCAGCTGGTCGTGCTGACCTACCGCGGCCTGCACGCCTGGCATCGCGAGCCCGGTGAATCCTGGGGCCTGGCGCTGGCGCGCGCCCCGCGCCCGATCACCCTGCCGGCGATGCGCAAGGCCGAGGCGCTGGCGCTCTCGGAAGACGGCCATCGCCTCTTCGTCGGCTCCGAGCATCGCCCGACGCCACTCTGGTCCACCCCGCTCGCCGGCGGCCCCGACGGTTCCCACGCCCTGCAGTAGCCAATAACGGGGTCAGGTTCACTTAAGTGCTGGATGAGACCAATAACGGGGTCAGGTTCACTTAAGTGCTGGATGAGACTGGGCAGAGAATCCCGGCCACCCGTTCCCGCGGGCGGATCGCTGTCTCATCGAAAACTTAAGTGAACCTGACCCCGTTATAGACTCGGGGCGGGGTGGTCGCGGGGGGGAGGGCCCGTGGTTCCTGGCTGGATCCTGCTGCTGGTGTCGGTCGGCTACGTCGGGCTGCTGTTCGCGGTGGCCTGGTGGGGCGACCGGCGGCCGCTGTACCCGACGCGCGACTGGCTGCGGCCGATCGTCTATTCACTGGCGCTGGCGGTCTATTGCTCGTCGTGGACCTTCTACGGCGCGGTCGGCACGGCCGCGAAATCGGGCCTGGGTTTCCTGCCGATCTACCTCGGGCCGATCCTGCTGTTCCTGTTCGGCTGGCGCATCCTCGAGCGCCTGGTGCTGGTGGCGCGCGAGCAGGGCACCGTCTCCATCGCCGACTTCCTGGCGGCGCGCTACGGCCGCGCCCAGGCCATCGCCGCCACCGTCACCCTGATCGCGGTCATCGCCGCCATCCCCTACATCGCCCTGCAGTTCAAGGCGGTGGTGATGAGCTTCGACGTGCTCACCGGCCAGCCGGCCGGCGCGGTGACGGGGCGCGGCGTGCTGGTGGACCCGGCCTTCTACGTCGCGCTGCTGCTGGCCCTGTTCGCCATCCTGTTCGGCACGCGCCAGGTGGACGCGACCGAACACCACCACGGCATGATCCTCGCCGTCGCGCTGGAATCGCTGGTGAAGCTGGTGGCCTTCGTCGCCGTCGGCGCCTTCGCGCTGGGCCACCTGCCCGGCAGCGAAGGCCTGCTTGCGCGTTTCCAGTCCGCCGCCGCCGACATGGCCGGCCTGGGCCTGCCGCCGGGCTTCGTCGCGCAGACCCTGCTGGCCTTCTGCGCCATCGTCTGCCTGCCGCGCCAGTTCCACGTGGCGGTGGTCGAGTGCGGCGAGGTGGCCGACGTGCGGCGCGCGCGCTGGCTGTTCACGGGTTACCTGGTCCTGATCTGCCTGTTCGTGCTGCCGATCACGTCGGCGGGCCAGTCCCTGCTCGCCGGCCGCGGCGCCGCGCCCGACACCTACGTTCTGGCCCTGCCGCTGCTGATGGACAACACCGCGCTGGCGCTGGCGGCCTACGTGGGCGGCTTCTCCGCCGCCACCGGCATGGTGATCGTCGCCTCGGTGGCGCTGGCGACGATGGTGAGCAACGACCTGGTGATGCCGGCCATCCTGCGCGGCAACCTGGCGCGCGACCTGCACAGCCCGCACCTGGGCGCACGCGTGCTGTGGATCCGCCGCGTCGCCATCGTCGGCATCTCGCTGCTGGCCTACGGGTACTACCGCGGCGCCGCGAACAGCGGCGAAAGCCTGGCCGCCTTCGGCCTGCTCGCCTTCGCCGCCGTGGCGCAGTTCGCGCCGGCGCTGATCGGCGGCCTGTACTGGCGCGGCGCCAGCCGACGCGGCGTGCTGGCGGGCCTGGTCGCCGGCTTCGCGCTGTGGGCCTACACCCTGCCGCTGCCCACGCTCAGCCGCGCCGGCGGGTTCGACCCAGGCTGGCTGCAGGACGGCCCGCTGGGCCTGGCCTGGCTGCGGCCCGAGGCCCTGTTCGGCCTGGTGGGCTGGGACGCGCTGACCCACGGCACCTTCTGGTCGCTGCTGGCGAACATCGGCGCGCTGCTGGTGGTGTCGGCGCGCTACCGGCCCAGCCTGGAGGAACGCATCCGCGCCACGCCCTTCCTCGATCCGTATTCGCAGCGGCCGCTGGCCGCGCCGGGTGGCTGGCAGGGCTCGCTGAGCGCGGGCGACCTGCTGGCCCTGGCCACGCGCATCCTGGGCGAGCGCGCCGCGCGCCGCGCCTTCGCCGAACACGCGGCGGCGCAGGGGCGCGAGCTCGCGCCGTCCGCGCCCGCCGACCGCGCCCTGGTGCAGTTCACCGAACGCCTGCTGGCCGGCGCCATCGGCGCCGCCTCCGCGCGCCTGGCCCTGACCACCGCCCTGCGCGGCTCGGGCATGGAGCTGGGCGAAGTGATGAGCCTGCTGGACGAGGCCGGCCACGAGCTGCGCTTCAACCGCGAGATCCTCTCGGCCACGCTCGAGAACCTGACGCAGGCGGTGAGCGTGGTGGACCGCGACCTGCGGCTCGTCGCGTGGAACCGCCGCTACCAGGAGATGTTCGAGTACCCCGACGGCATGCTCTACGTCGGCCGGCCCGTCGCCGACCTGATCCGCTACAACGCCGAACGCGGCGAGATGGGCGCCGGCGACGCCGAGGCCCAGGTGGCCAAGCGCGTGGCCTACCTGAGCCAGGGCTCGCCGCACGTGTTCGAGCGCGTGCGCGCCAACGGCCAGGTGATCGAGATGCGCGGCCAGCCCCTGCCCGGCGGCGGCTACGTGACCACCTACAGCGACGTCACCGACTACAAGCAGGCCGAGCAGGCCCTGCGCGAGATCAACGAAACGCTCGAGCAGCGCGTCGCCGAGCGCACGCGCGAGGCCGAGCAGGCCAACCAGTCGCGCACGCGCTTCCTGGCCGCGGTGAGCCACGACGTGCTGCAGCCGCTCAACGCCGCGCGCCTGTTCACCTCGGCCCTGCGCGAGGCCGGCGCCGACCCGGCCGAGCAGCAGCGCCTGGCCGAACGCGTGGACGCCTCGCTGCGCGACGCCGAGGAACTGCTGGACGGCCTGCTGGACATTTCGCGCCTGGACGCCGGTTCGCTGAAGCCGGACCTCACCGTGTTCCGCGTCGACGAGCTGCTGGCCAGCGTGGCGGCGCAGTACGCGCCGCTGGCGGCCGCGCGCGGGCTGCGCTTCCGCGTCTACGGCGGCGCGATGGCCGTGCGCAGCGACCGGCGCCTGCTGCGGCGCGCGCTGCAGAATTTCGTCGCCAATGCCCTGCGCTACACCAAGGAAGGCCGCGTGGTGCTGGCCGCGCGCCGGCGTGGCGCGCACGTGGAGATCCAGGTGTGGGACAGCGGACCGGGCATCCCGCCGCACCACCTGGCCCAGGTGTTCGAAGAGTTCCGCCGCTTCGACCAGCCCTCGCCCTGGGGCGAGCGCGGCCTGGGCCTGGGCCTGAGCATCTGCCAGCGCGTCTCGCGCATGCTCGACCACCCGATCGGCGTGCGCAGCCAGCCCGGCAAGGGCAGCGTCTTCGCCATCCGCGTGCCGATGGCCGACACGCCCGCGCCCGCCAGCGCCCCGCGCGCCGCCGTGCCGGCCTGCGAGCTCGGCGGCCTGAAGGTGCTGTGCCTGGACAACGACCGCGAGATCCTCGACGGCATGCAGGCCCTGCTCGGCCGCTGGGGCGTGGACGTGCGCGTGGCCGACACCGTGGCGGCCGCGCTGTCCCTGGCGCGCGCCGACCGCCCCGACGTGCTCGTCGCCGACTACCACCTGCACGACGAGATGGACGGCCTGGAGGCCCTGGCCTCGCTGCGCGAGGCCTGCGGCGCGGGCACGCCGGCGGTGCTGGTGACCGCCGACGGCAGCGACGCCTTGAAGCGCGGGGCGCGGGAGCTGGGGATCCCCGTGCTGACGAAGCCGGTGAAGCCGGCGAGTTTGCGGGCGTACCTGGCGGCGCAGCGGCGGGTGGTCAGCTAGCGCGTTATTCCGGCGGATGCCGGCCGTTACCGGGTATGACCGGGGTTCGACCGAATAAGCCGAAACAAGGGGCGGGCCGGACGTCGAGGCGAGCGCTCACCTCGTTGATGGGAAGGGAAATTCTCGGTTGACGTGGGTTGGTGGGCGGGCGAACCATGCCGGTATATCCGGCCAATTGAGCCGCTATTCGTTGTTTGGCAGGGATGGCAATGAAACTAGGACGTAGCGCAAGACCCCCTCGCCTTCGAACCCTTACAAAGATCAGTGCAGGACCGTGCCCACAATGCGGGGACCACATCGAAGGAGATGCTTCTGTTTTTTCGGCGCACTTCTCCGAGAGGCATATGCGGAAACCAACGGAAGGTGAGTTCTATCAGTTTCGTAGCCACAAGACTAAAGACCACAGCTCCAAGGCTTACTCCATTGGCCGAGACAGTCATCCCGCAGAATGCTCGGGTGGCTTGCCTTCTTTGGGAAGGCGGCGTTAGCGTGCTGCCGTGTTCTTTGTTCAAGCCGACACCGGCGGCGCGGCTCAACTAAGGCGTTAGCCTTCATGTCCAATTTCTCGCAACTCCAGATCGTGTACGTCCTCACTAACCCAGCGATGCCCGGGCTCGTGAAGATCGGCAAGACAACGCAAGAAGAAGTCGACTTGCGCATGCGGCAGCTTTACAGCACCGGAGTTCCCGTTCCGTTTGAATGCGTCTTTGCTTGTCGCGTTCCAGATGCATCAGTGGTGGAGAGGGCGTTACATCACGCTTTCGGCCAGACCCGCATCAATCCAACGCGAGAGTTCTTTCGTATTGAGGCAGAACGAGTTGTTTCAATTCTCAAGTTGCTCCACGTCGAGGAAGTCACCAAAGAGCTTGAGAAGTCTATTGAAGCGGACGCCACCCAAGCAGACCTACAGGCCGGCGAGCAGCTAAGACGTTCGCGCCGTCCTCGGATGGACTTTGTTGAGCTTGGTATCCCGATTGGGTCCGTTCTCGTCTACCGCGAGGGCGATCACCAAGCAACCGTATGCGGATCTAAGACGGTCATCTTTGAGGGCCAAGAGTGTTCGCTGACCATGGCCACTCGAAAGGTTAGAGGGCTCGCGGAGGACTATCCGCTTCAGCCTGCTCCGTACTGGACGTTCAATGGCAGCACACTCAAGGAGATCTATGAGAGTGTTCATGCCGTCGTGGATGAAGGCTAACCGTTCATTCAAGCCGACGCCGCTTAGCGGCGCGGCTTAACTCAGACGTTAGGCGCCAATGGCATTCTTCAACGAACGTCCAGCAAAGCCACTTGCAGTTGCCCTGCGCCTCTACTGGCTCCCATTCGCTTTGTTGGTCCTTGAGCCCCTGGCGGCGCTATTGCTCGGCGCAGCCGTTGGCCTGCCTGGCATCCGCGCGGTGACCGCGGGCCCCGCTTTCTTGTTCTCTCTTTGGCCGGCTGCGTTCAAGGGTGCGCCGGCCAGCTACTGGCTGCTGGCATGCGCGTCCTGGTTCGCAGCAAACCTGGCCGTGTTGGCGTTCTCCGGTGGCGTCGCTGGCGCCTAGCGCTTCCTTCAAGCCGGATCCGCTCCGCGGCACGGCGAAACCTCGGTATCAGGATGACCATGCGGATCCAGATCGAACGATTGCTTCTCGCCACCATCGCCCTGGCGGGAAGCGCCCATGCCCTTATCACGCTTGAGTTCAAGGAGGACACCGAATCCGGCGGGAGGGTGCTGCGCGTCAGCGCGCGCGGATACTAGGCAGGGGCTCGGCCGGGAGCCGCAGCCCGGGACTCGGCGCATTCAGGAGGAAGGATGGATCTTGAGTTTCTCTTTTGGTTGATCTTTGCTGCGGTCGTTGCGCATCTTGGCTGGCGATACTTCAGCAATGGCCGAAGCCTTACCGGAGCGCTGCTGGGTGGGCGCGTGAATCGCGAGGTGGACGAGATCCGGCTATCCGATGGCTCGCTCGGCTCGCAGGTGCTTCGCGTCCTGGAGATGGAGTCGTCGGAGGGCCAGCGCTTCATCGCGCTCGCGGCCGTCTCCAAGGCGCCATTGGCTGCAAGCCTGGTCCCGTATCGCCTGGGCCATTCGCAGGCGCAGCAGCTCATCACCTTGCTCCAGCGCGCGGCCGGAGCCCAGGGTGGCGCCTGACGACGCCACGGACCGGCGGATCGGCGATGGCCTTGGCGGGTCGACCCCGGGCGTGCGTCCCATGAAGGCCATCGTCGCGGGTCTGCTGGCCTTGGCCCTGGCCCTCGCCGCCAGTGCCTGCAGCGCCCCCGTTCCCGATCCGCTGGGCAGGGCGTGCTGGCTGCATACGCTGGACGGGCCGGACAGGCCGGCGAATCAGATCATGCTCTGCCGCACCGGCCCGAAGGCGCGGCTCCGGATCCATTTCCCGAACAATCCCTGGTTGCTGAGGCCGCCCACCACCTGCAGCGCGCACGGGCAGGTGAGGGACGAAGCCGACGGTGCCATGGACTTCCAGTTCCGGGTGGGGTGGTGCCAGAACGGGCGGAAGCTGCGCGCGGAGCGCTATGCCTGCATGGGCGACGGGCGCGAGCTGCTGTGCCACAGCGACGGGCTGAGGCTGGTCTTCCATCGGCATCCCGAGCAGCCCTGATGGCTGGGGGCGACCGCGAATTTGTCTCGCGTGGCGTGGCTTCACTTGCCCGGTGCGGCAACGGAGAATCGAACCATGTCAATGATCGCCAACATCGTCGCCCTCTCCCCGGCGCTGCTTGCCTCGGTCGTCGCCGATCCCGGCTCGCTGGCATCGATCCTCTATCCGGAGGCGGACGCGGGCCCTGGCACCCGTCTCGACATCGACAAAGCCTGGCACGCGATCCACTTCACCCTGAATGCAAGCGCATGGGGCGGGATCGGGCCGCTGTCGCTGGTGATCCTGGGTGGCCAGGAGATGGGCGGCGATATCGGATACGGACCGGCGAGAGTCCTGACCCCGGATGAGGTCAGGGCGGTCGCTGATGCACTGGCCTCCATCACGGGCGATGCGTTCAGCGCCAGGTTCAGTCCGGCCGACATGGATGCCGCCGACATCTATCCCCAGGGCTGGGCTGACATTGGCCCGGACGCCTTGCCGTACGTGCTGGAGCACTACCGTCGGCTGCGCGCGTTCTACCAGGAGGCGGCTGGGCGTGGCGATGCGGCGATCCTGTACCTCAACCAGCGGGACGGCGGACGGTAATCCCAAGCCACGGAGCCCCATGATTCCAAGGGCTGCCATGCCGTGGGTGCTCGCGATCATCGCAAGCGGGTGCGCGGCCGTGCCCGGTGCAGGCACCAGGGCACCGGCCAGCCTGTCGCCACTCGCGGAAGGGCCGGCGCGCGAGGAGCTGCGCCTCTGGCGATCGGACGCCCTGCTGGACGGGGTCGAGGGCGTGGTCGTCGTGCCGGGAAGCCTGCGGTTCCATGCGGGCGACGACGTGCACACGGCCGTGCAAGTGGATGCCGTGGCATCCGCGCTCGCGGATGAGGTGCTCCGGCAGGCGCGGTCGTTTCGCGAGCACCACGGGAAAGGGTTCTCCTGCGCCCGGATCAAGGACGGGTGGAGCCTCGAGGTGCAGGGTGTATCGCCGTCGGGGCCTTATGCCTTCACCGTCCACGCCCCGGACCGATGCCAAGACGGCCCGGCCAGGGACGTGTTCGAGCTGCACCAGCGATTGACCGCATTGCGCCCGCGGCGTGGCGACTAGCCATCCGGTGTTTCGACGATTGGCGCGACCCACGCGGCCATTGCAGGTGCAGGCCGACCTCCGCGACGATGACGCCCACCCCTTCACGCCGGAGACCCCGCCCATGTACGGCCTCATCGGAAAAATCAAAGTCGCGCCCGGCGCGCGCGCCGAAGTCATCGCCGCCCTGCTCGAGGGCGTGGATGCGATGCCGGGCTGCCTGAGCTACGTGGTGGCGGTGGACCCCGCGGATCCGGATGCGGTGTGGGTCACCGAGGCCTGGGACAGCCGGGAAAGCCATGCGGCCTCGCTGCGCCTGGCGGTGGTGCAGGCCGCCATCCAGCGGGCCCGGCCGCACATCACCGGCTTTGGCGAACGCTTCGAAACGGTGCCGGTCGGCGGGCGCGGGCTCGTCGCCTCCTGACCGCGCGGCCGGTGGCTTCCGGAAAGCACGTGGTTCTCCACAGCCATGTCGCGGGAGAGGACCATGAATCGCCCACCGGCCGTCGCGCTGCTTGCCTGCCTGTTGTCCTTCTGCGGCGAGGCCGCGGCCGCACCGGCTGCGTCGGGGCCGCTGGCGGACGCATTCGCGGGCAAGCGCATCCTGCTGGTCTCGGCCCACCCTGACGACGAAGGCCTGTTCGCGCCGCTCATGGCGGAAGCCTGCCGCTTCCGGGATGCGCGCTGCCATCTGGTCGTTGCCGCCGAGGCCGACAGCCCGGGCTGCCTGATGTCGCTCGGACTGCAGGACCGCGAGGCCTGCAGCGCCATGCGCCGGCAGGAGACGGCCGCTTCCGCCGCCAACCTCAATGCCAGCCACGAGTTCTACGGCTGGCGCGACCTGCTCGCACCGTGGAACGACGCGGGCCTGGACCGGAACATCGAGGCCTGGGCCCGCGAGGCGGGTGGCCGCGATGCACTGGTCGCCCGCATCGGTCGCAGCCTCGACGATTTCAATCCCGATGTCGTGCTTGGCTTCGATCCCCGCCATGGCACCACCTGCCATCCCGGGCATCGCGCCGTGGTCCTGCTCATGCTGGAGGCGATCGCGGCCAGGCCGCCTGCGACGCGACCGGCGATCTGGTTCGTGTCCGACTTCGCCGTGCCAACCATGGCGCCACCCGACCTTGCGCCGATCATCGAGGGCTATGGCATCGTGCGATGGCCAGGCGATTCCACACCCACCACGTGGCACGACGCCAATGCCCGCCTCCCCAACGGCAGGACCGGCTGGGACTACCTCGTGGACGCACTACGGTTGAACGCAACGCAGTTCCCCGAGGTCGCGTCGGGGGAACTGACGCCGCGGCCCCCCGCGGCGCACCGTCGCATTCCCTTCGTCCGCCTGGAAGACATCGACGCCACCCAGCGCGGGATGTGCGAGCCCTACACGCCGGCGTTCTCGCGCGATTTCTGAGTCGCCGCGGCCGTTCGCGGGAGGACGGCGAGCCCATCGCCGCGCCGCGCCAGCAGGTGCTGGGCGTTCCTGGGCGTGGCATCCTCACCGCTGCGTGACGGCGCGCGTGGCCTGATCGCGCCACGCCCCCGATCCTTCGCCTTCATGGAATCGCCATGACCGAGCCCGACCTCCCGCCCCCGCCGCGCCGGCCACCGCTGGGGGCCTTCCTCGGCATCGCCGCGGTCGTCGGCGGGCTCGCCGCCGCCTTCGCCTGGACCGCCGGCTGGCTCACGCCCGCGCGGATCACCGCGCCGCGGCTGGTGGACACGATCGAGAACGGCAAGCCCTTCGCCGGCTTCCGCCGCGCACATGCGCGCGGCGTCTGCGTCGCCGGCTACTTCGAACCCACGCCGGCCGCGGCCTCGCTGTCGGCCGCGCGCGTGTTCACCCAGCCGCGCACGCCGGCGATCGGGCGCCTGTCCATCGGCGGCGCCGACCCGCTGGGCGCCGAAGCCCAGGCGCGCGTGCGCAGCCTGGCCCTGCAGCTCGACACCGACGACGGCCAGCAATGGCGGCTGGCGATGAACAGCTTCCCCTTCTTCGCCGTGGCCACGCCGCAAGGTTTCGCCGAGCAGATCGTGGCCTCGCGCCCGGATCCCGCGACGGGCAAGCCCGATCCGGCGCGGATGCAGGCCTTCCTCGAGCGCCACCCGGAAGCGCGCAATTTCATGGCCTGGGCGGCGTCCGCACCGTGGTCCAGCAGCTTCGCGAACACCGCCTACCACGGCGTGCACGCCTTCCGCTTCACCGATGCCGCGGGGGAAGACCGCTTCGTGCGCTGGACCTTCGTGCCGGAGACGCCGTTCGAACCGCTGCCGCCGGAGCAGCGCCAGGCGGCCGCGGCGGACCACCTCACCGACGAGATCACGAGGCGGCTGGCGCAGGGGCCGGTGCGCTGGACGATGGAAGTGACGCTGGCCGAGCCGGGCGATCCGATCGACAACCCGTCCGCGCCCTGGCCGGACGCACGCCCACGCGTCGCCGCCGGCACCTTCGTGCTCGAGCGCGCCTACCCGCAGGCCAGCGGCGACTGCCGCGACATCAACTTCGACCCGACGATCCTGCCCGCGGGCATCGCGGTGTCGGGCGATCCGGTACTGGCCGCGCGCGCGGCCGCGTATTCGGTGTCGTTCAACCGCCGCCAGCGCGAAGTCGCCGGCGGCGCGGCCCCGGGAGGCACGCCGTGATGGACGCGAAGACGCACTACACCCGCACCGCGCGCGTGCTGCACGGGGCCATGGCCGTGATGATCCTGGCGATGCTGTTCGTCGGCGTGGGCGTGGTCGCCTCGCTCGAACACCGGCCGTGGCTGCTCGAGCTGCATCGCCCGCTCGGGCTGCTGGTGCTCGTGCTGGCCGTGCTGCGGCTCTGGCACCGGCGCCGCCACCCGCCGCCGCCGCTGCCGGCCGGCCTGCCCGCGCTGCAGGCCTTTGCCGCGCGCGCCTCGCATGGCCTGCTGTACGCGCTGATGTTCGCGATGCCGCTGCTCGGCTGGGCGATGAGCTCGGCCGGCGGCTACCCGGTCACGCTGCCCGGCGGGTGGGTGCTGCCGGCGCTGCTGCCGTCGGACCCGGCGCTGTACACCGCGCTGCGCGGCGCGCACGGCGTGCTGGGTTATGCCTTCTTCGCGGTGATCCTCGCCCACGTGGCCGGCGCGCTGCACCATGCCTGGGTGCGCCGCGACGGCGTGTTCGAGGCCATGTGGGGCCGGCGCTGAGGCGCGCGCCCGCCGGTCAACGATTCCGGGGGCGCGGCGTTCCCATGGGTTTCGGAGGAAACCCATGCCCACGCCGCTCGCCCTTGTCCTTGCCACGCTCGCGCTGACCCCGGCCTCGCCTCCCGACGACACCGGCGCCGCCGACGCACGCGCGGTCGCCGACCGGATGCTGTCCGCGCTGGTGGAGACCAATGGCGTGCCCGGCATGGGCGCGGCCGTGGTCGTGGACGGCGAGGTGCGGTGGCGCGGCAGCGCCGGCTTCCGCGACCTCGAGGCCGGGCGCCGCGTGGACGAAAACACGGTGTTCCGGCTGGCCAGCGTGTCCAAGCTGCTGACGGCGACCGCGGCGGCCAAACTGGCGGAAGCGGGACGCCTCGACCTCGATGCCCCGGTGCAGTCCCTGCTGCCCTGGCTGGACGCGGACTGGCCACCGATCACGCCCCGCCAGCTCGCCGCGCACACCTCCGGCCTGCCGCACTACCAGGCCATCGACGCGGACCGCGGCGGACGTCGCTTCGGCTCGGTGCGCGAAGCGGTCGGTGTGTTCTCCGGCCGGCCGCTGCTGTCGGCGCCGGGCGAACGCTACGAGTACTCGTCCTGGGGCTACACCCTGCTCAGCGCCGTGGTCGAGGCCGGGGCAGGCAAACCCTTCCTCGAGGTCGTGACGCAGGACCTCGCGCCCGGGCTGGCGATCGGGGAAGACGCCTCCGACCGCGGCGATCCCGCGGCCTCGCGCACCTATGAATTCGTCGATGGCCGCGTGCGCCGCCTGGCGCCGCACGACTTCAGCTACACCTGGGGCGGCGGCGGGCTGGCGGCCACGCCGGAGGCGATCGCGGTGTTCGGCGCGCGCGTGCTGTCCGGCGACGTGGTTTCGCGCGAGACCTTCGACGCCCTGCGCACGCCCGCCCGCTTCACCGACGGCGGCGTGGTGGCGGAGCGCGACTTCGAGGTCGGCTTCGGCTGGCGCCGCTCGACGGGGCTCGATGGCGACGTGCTCGCCCACCACGCCGGCGTGACCGGCGGCGCCCGCAGCGCGCTGGTGCTCTGGCCCGATCGCGGCGCCAGCGCCAGCGTGCTGTCGAACGCGCTGTGGGTGTCGTCGATCGAGCGCACGGCCGAGATGCTGGCCGCGCCCTTCCTGCCGCGCGAAGGCGCGCCGGCGCGCGGCGCCTGTCCGGTGGGCGCGGCCGGCTATGTCGCCGAGTTCGCGGGCGCGCGCTTCGAAGGCACGGCGACGTTCACGGACACGGACGGTTGGTGCACGGGCCGGCTGGCGCTCCCCGACGGCGCGCTGCGCGACTGGCTCGATGGCTTCCCGCAGCGCGATGCCGATGCATTGCCCATCATCGGCCTGTTCCGCGGCGCGGGCCTGGCGCGGGCCGCGCTGGTGACGCCGATCGGCCTGCACGCGCTGCGCGCGGACGGCGACGGCCGCACGCTGCGCGTCGACTTCGGCCCGGAGCGAACGCTCGTCGTCTCGCTGCGGTAGCCGCCGGGCGGTTGCGGCGACCCGCGCGCAAGGACAAACGTCCCGGCAAGCCGGGGCGTCTCGAAGCAGGCGGGGCGGGCCCGGGTTGGGGCACACTGCGCGCGAGGCCCCCGCAGGAACCGCCCATGCCGCTGACCGTCTTCGGCCATCCGTTCTCCTCCTACACGCAGAAGGTGCTGGTGGCGCTCTACGAGAACGGCACGCCTTTCGAATTCCGCTGCATCAGCCCGGACCATCCCGGCAACGTGGCGGAGTGGCTGGAGCGCTGGCCGCTGCGCAAGTTCCCGGTGCTGCTCGATGGCGGGCGCGCGGTGGTCGAGACCTCGGTGATCATCGAGTACCTGCAGCTTTCGCATCCGGGCCCGACGCGCTTCCTGCCGGACGATCCGCTGGCCGCGCTCGACGTGCGCTTCATGGACCGCTTCTTCGACCTGCACGTGATGGACGCGGCGCAGTGCGCCGTGGACGGCGCGCTGACCGGCGACCCGGTGCGCGCCCGCAACGGCCTGGCGCGTTCCGTGGACAAGCTCGGCCGCGCCTACGCTTGGCTCGAGACGCGCCTGGGCGACGACGGCTGGGCCTGCGGCGACGCGTTCACGCTGGCGGACTGCGCCGCCGCGCCCTCGCTGTTCTACGCCGACTGGGTGCATCGCATCGGCGACGCCTTCCCGCGCTTGCGCGCCTACCGCCGCCGCCTGCTGGCGCGGCCGGCGTTCGCGCGCGCGGTGGACGAGGCGCGGCCGTTCCGGCCGCTGTTCCCGCTCGGGGCGCCGGACCGCGACTGAGCCCGGGCTCAGTCCCCGCCCGTAGCCGGCGCGGCGTCGGGATCCACGGCCAGCCGCCCCGCCAGCAGCACCGCCTGGGTGCGGTTGTTGGCGCCGAGCTTGCGCAGGATCGCGGTCATGTGCGCCTTCACCGTGGCTTCGGACACGCCCAGCGCGTGGGCGATCTGCTTGTTGAGCAGGCCGCTGCCGAGCATGGACAGCACGCGGAACTGCTGCGGCGTGAGCTCGCGCACGCGCGCCGCGATGTCGGCCTCCTCGGGCGCGACGCCCGGCGCCGGCTCGGCCAGCGGCGGCGACCAGGTGCCGCCCTCGAGCACGCTGGCGATGGCGCTGCCGATGGTCGCCGGGCTGGAGGACTTGGGGATGAAGCCGGCCGCGCCGTGGTCGAGCGCGCGCCGCACCACGTGCGCCTCCTCGCGCGCCGACACCACCACGATGGGCAGCTGCGGCTGCACCGCGCGCAGGTGCACCAGGGCGCTGAAGCCGTGCGCGCCGGGCATGTTGAGGTCGAGCAGCAGCAGGTCGGCGTCCGGATGGGCCTCGGCGATGGCGAACAGCGCGTCGGCGCTGTCGGCCTCGACGAGGCGCGCCCCGGGCAGCTGCCGCGCGACGGCGCCCTTGAGCGCCTCGCGGAACAGCGGGTGGTCGTCGGCCACCAGGATGGTCGGGGTGGCCGCGGGCATGCTCAGCGGCCCTGGCGCTCGCGCACCAGCGAGTCCACCACGCCCGGGTCGGCCAGGGTCGACGTGTCGCCCAGCGTGCCGCGGTCCACGCCGTCCGGCCCGGCCTCGGCGATCTTGCGCAGGATGCGCCGCATGATCTTGCCGCTGCGGGTCTTGGGCAGGCCCGGCGCCCACTGCAGCCAGTCGGGCGCGGCGATCGGGCCGATCTCGTGGCGCACGTGCATCACCAATTCCTTGCGCAGCGCCTCGGTCGGCTCGACGCCGGCCTTGAGCGTGACGTAGGCGTAGATGCCCTGGCCCTTGATGTCGTGCGGCGCGCCCACCACCGCGGCCTCGGCGACGGCGGCGTGCGAGACCAGCGCGCTTTCCACTTCGGCCGTGCCCATGCGGTGGCCCGAGACATTGATCACGTCGTCCACGCGGCCGGTGATCCAGTAGTAGCCGTCGGCGTCGCGGCGGCAGCCGTCGCCGGTGAAGTAGGTGCCGGGATAGGTCTTGAAGTAGGTGTCGATGAAGCGTTGGTGGTCGCCGTAGACGCTGCGCATCTGGCCGGGCCAGGAATCGAGCAGCACCAGGTTGCCTTCGGTGGCGCCTTCGAGCACGCGGCCCTCGGCGTCCACCAGGGCCGGGCGCACGCCGGGCAGCGGCAGGGTGGCCGAGCCGGGCTTGGTGGCGGTGGCGCCGGGGATGGGCGAGATCAGCATGCCGCCGGTTTCGGTCTGCCACCAGGTGTCCACGATCGGGCAGCGGCCTTCGCCGACCACGCGGTGGTACCACTCCCAGGCCTCGGGGTTGATCGGCTCGCCGACGGTGCCGAGCAGGCGCAGGCTCTTGCGCGAATGCTTCGTGACCGGCGCCTCGCCCTCGCGCATCAGCGCGCGGATGGCGGTGGGCGCAGTGTAGAAGATCGTCACCTGGTGGCGGTCGCAGACTTCCCAGAAACGACCCGGGTCGGGCCAGGTCGGCACGCCCTCGAACATCAGCGAGGTGGCGCCGTTGGCCAGCGGGCCATAGACGACGTAGCTGTGGCCGGTCACCCAGCCCACGTCGGCCGTGCACCAGAACACGTCGCCGGGCTTGAGGTCGAACACCAGCTCGTGCGTGTACGCGGCCCAGGCCAGGTAGCCGCCGGTGGTGTGCAGCACGCCCTTGGGTTTGCCGGTGCTGCCGGAGGTGTAGAGGATGAACAGCGGATCCTCGGCGTCCATCGGCCGGGCCTCGTGCGTGGCCGGCTGACGATCGACCACGGCGTCGAACCAGCGGTCGCGCGGCATCTGCATCGGCACGCCGCCGCCGGTGTGGCGCACGACCAGCACGGTTTCCACGCTGTTCGTGCCCGGCTTGCGCAGGGCCTCGTCCACGTTCGCCTTCAGCGGGATGGCCTTGCCGCCGCGATGGCCTTCGTCGGCGGTGATGACCAGCTTGCTGCCGCAGTCGGCGATGCGATTGGCGATCGAATCAGGCGAGAAGCCACCGAACACCACCGAGTGGATGGCGCCGATGCGCGCGCAGGCCAGCATGGCCACCGCGGCCTCGGGGATCATCGGCAGGTAGAGCGTGATGCGGTCGCCCTTCACCACGCCCAGGGATTCGAGCGCGTTGGCGAGCTGGCAGACGCGGGCGTGCAGCTCGCGGTAGGTGATGCGGCGCGGCGGCGTGGCCGGGTCGTCGGCTTCCCAGAGGATCGCGACCTGGTCGCCACGCGTGGCCAGGTGGCGGTCCAGGCAGTTCACGCTGGCGTTGAGCTGGCCGTCGCCGTACCAGCGGATGTGGAAGTCCTTGAGGTCGTAGCTGGTGTCCTTGGCGCGCGTGTAGGGGCGCGACCAGTCCAGGCGCTGGCCCAGGCGGGCGAAGAAGGCCTCGGGGTCGCGCACCGACTCGGCGTAGTCGCGCGCGTAGTCGGCGGCGCGGGTGTTGGCCGCGGCTTCGAAGGCCGGCGGGACGGGATAGCTGCGGTCGGACATCGTTGGCTCCTGCGACGCGGGGGCGGGGCCCCGCCCTAGGTTAATGCGCCCGGCCCATTTTCGGGACGGCGCCGCCCCGCACTTATTAGACCTTGGTCTAGAACCGGCCCGGCTTCGACCAATGGCGAATGGCCGCGGCCGCGGGGCGACCCGAGACTCGGCCGGCCATTGGGGCACACGGTCCGAATTCCGGGAGGGGAAGGATGAACCGATCCACGCACGCATGCCGCACGGTGCCGTCGCTGGCGCTCGCGCTGGCCCTGGCCGCGCCGGGCCTGGCGCTGGCCCAGGACGCCGGCGCCGGCGACCTCGAGGCGCGCATCGCGCAACTCGAACAGATGGTCGCCCAGCTCAAGGGCGAGCTCGACGCACGGAAGGCCGCCGCGGCCGCGACGCCGCCCGCCGCGCCACCGCTGCAGTCCACGCCGATCCTGCCGGCGGCCAACCCGGGCACGCGCTTCAGCATGGGCGGCTTCATCAAGTTCGACGCGATGGTGACCGACACCAGCAACGGCGAGATCGCCGACGGCAGCGCCGGCCGCCTGTTCTACCTGCCCAGCGCGATCCCGGTGGGCGGGCCCGACGAAGGCACCGACTACGATTCGCACGCGCAGTTCTCGCGCCTGTGGTTCGGCGCCGACACCGACCTCGACGGCCACAAGCTCAAGGCCTACCTCGAGATGGACCTGTTCGGCGGCGCGCTCGGCAACGAGATCGCCACCAACACCTACGGCGTCACGATCCGCCACGCCTACGTGGCCTGGGACCGCTGGCTGGCCGGCCAGACCTGGAGCAACTTCCAGGACGCCGCGGCCCTGCCCGACGCCGTGGACTTCATCGGCCCGACCGAAGGCACGATCTTCGTGCGCCAGGCCCAGCTGCGCTACACGAACGGGCCGTGGTCGTTCTCGATCGAGAACCCGGAAACGACCTTCACGGGCTACCTGTCCGGCGTGCGCGGCAACAGCGACGACAACCTCGCGCCCGACCTCACGCTGCGCTACCTGCACAAGGCCGGCTGGGGCCACGTCACCCTCGCCGCGCTGGCCCGCCAGCTGAAGGTGGAGAACGGCGGCGCGGACTCCGACACGGCCTTCGCGCTGAGCCTCTCGGGCCGCTACAACCTCGGCGCCAACGACGACCTGCGCTACATGCTCAGCGGCGGCCGGGGCATCGGCCGCTACCTCGGCCTGGCCCTGGGCCCGGACGCGATGGTGGCGGCGGACGGTTCGATCCACGCGCTGGACGGCTACGGCGGCTTCGTCGCCTGGCGGCATGTGTTCTCGCCGAAGCTGCGCGGCAACGTCTTCTATTCGCACGCGGCCTTCGACAACGACGTCGCGCTCACCGGCAGCGGCGTCACCGAGTCCTCGCGCTCGATCCACGCCAACCTGATCTGGACGCCGCTGCCCAAGGTGGACATCGGCGCCGAGTTCATCCACGGCACGCGCAGGCTGGAGAACGGCAGCGAGGGCGACCTCGACCGGCTCCACATGCACGTCAAGTACAGCTTCTGAGGAGCCACGCATGGCCGCTGTCATCGAAAACGACGTCATCACCCCGCCGCAGGGCGACCTGACCAAGGGCCACAAGAAGGTCATCTTCGCCTCGAGCCTGGGCACGGTGTTCGAGTGGTACGACTTCTACCTGTACGGCTCGCTGGCCCTGATCATCTCGCGCCAGTTCTTCAGCGGCGTGAACGAGACCACGGGCATGATCTTCACCCTGCTGGCCTTCGCCGCCGGCTTCTTCGTGCGGCCCTTCGGCGCGGCCTTCTTCGGCAGCCTGGGCGACCGCATCGGCCGCAAGTACACCTTCCTGGTGACGATCCTGATCATGGGCATCTCGACCTTCCTGGTCGGCGTGCTGCCCAACTACGCCTCGATCGGCGTGGCGGCGCCGGTGATCCTGATCGTGCTGCGCCTGGCCCAGGGCCTGGCCATGGGCGGCGAATACGGCGGCGCGGCCACCTACGTCGCCGAGCACGCGCCGCAGGGCAAGCGCGGCCTGTACACCAGTTTCATCCAGACCACGGCGACGCTGGGCCTGTTCCTGTCGCTGGCGGTGATCCTGGGCTGCCGCTACGCGCTGGGCGTGGAGGCGTTCGAGGACTGGGGCTGGCGCATCCCGTTCCTGGGTTCGATCGTGCTGCTGGGCATCTCGGTGTGGATCCGCCTGCAGCTGAGCGAGTCGCCGCTGTTCCAGCAGATGAAGGCCGAGGGCAAGGGCTCGAAGACGCCGTTCCGCGATTCGATCAAGGGCGGCAACCTCAAGCTGATGCTGCTGGTGCTGTTCGGCGCCACGGCCGGCCAGGCGGTGGTGTGGTACACGGGCCAGTTCTACGCGCTGTTCTACCTGCAGAGCATGCTCAAGGTGGACCTGACCGTGTCCTACCTGCTGATCGCCGGCGCGCTGCTGCTGGCCACGCCGTTCTTCCTGTTCTTCGGCTGGCTGTCGGACAAGATCGGGCGCAAGAAGATCATCATGGCCGGCTGCCTCATCGCGGCGGTCACCTACATCCCGATCTTCAAGGGCATCACCCACTACGCCAACCCGGCCATCGACGAGGCCAGCCGCAATGCGCCGGCCGTGGTCGTGGCCGACCCGGCGACCTGCAGCTTCCAGTTCGACCCGGTGGGCATCCGCAAGTTCACCAGCTCCTGCGACCAGGCCACGGCCGGGCTCACCCGCGCCGGCGTGCCGTACACGGTGCAGGCCGCGCCGGTGGGTTCGCTGGCCCAGGTGCAGGTGGGCGCGGCCACGGTGGCCTCGTTCGAGGCGGCGGGCCTGGCGGCCGCGGACCTCAAGGCCCGCCGCGACGCGTTCGGCGCCGAGCTCAAGACCGCGCTCACCGCCGCGGGCTACCCGGAGAAGGCCGACACCGCGCGCATCAACGTGCCGATGACCCTGCTGCTGCTGTGGATCCTGGTGATCTACGTGACCATGGTCTACGGCCCGATCGCCGCCTACCTGGTGGAGCTGTTCCCGACCAGCATCCGCTACACCTCGATGTCGCTGCCCTACCACATCGGCAACGGCTGGTTCGGCGGCTTCCTGCCGGCGATTTCCTTCGCCCTGGTCGCGGGCACGGGCAACATCTACTACGGCCTGTGGTACCCGATCGGCATCGCGGTGATGACCCTGGTCATCGGCACGTTCTTCCTGCGCGAGACCAAGGACGTGGTGATGCACCACCACTGAGCCCGCGCGGCGCAAACACGAAGGGGCCGGCGATGCACGCCGGCCCCTTTGATTTTCGCCGCGGCGGACGGGATCAGTCCGACACGCACTGCAGCCAGGCTTCGTTGGTCAGCGTCCAGGCCTGGTCGCCGCACATCTTGACGCCGCGCAGCTCGCAGGTGTCGCCGTCCTCGTCGATCATCTTGACGTCGTAGGTGTCGCAGGACACGCCGCCGAGCTTGAGCGACTGCCCGCTGCGCAGGATGTCGTCCTCGAGCTGGTCCGGACCCCAGTCGTTGTCGTCGCTCGACGAGATGTAGAGGCGGTGGATGTCCCACAGCGTCTCGTTGCGGATGGTGAAATCGGCGGCGTGCGCCACCGGAACGGCCGCGGCGAGTGCCGCGCCCAGCAGCCAGCGTTTCATGGTTTTCCCCTGGTTCGGCGCCGGGGAGATTCCCGGCCCCGGCGGCCATTCTCGCCGAGCGGCCCGGGCCCGGGGAATGCCCCCGGACCCGCCGCCTGTCCGCGGACATGTCCGGAATCCGGCCTGGACATCGCCCCTCCGGCACATTCGCCGCCGGCCGCGCGCGCGAACACTCGGCACTCCCTCCCCGGAGACCCGCCATGCGACGACCGACGCCGTCCCGCCTGATCACCCCGCTGCTCGCTTTCGCCTTCATCCCCGCCCTGATCGGGGCGGCGACCTTCGCTCCCGCCGGCCTGGCCTCGGCGGCGCCCGCGCGGGCGGCCGGCCCGGCGACGCCGGCGCCCGACGACCTCGCCGCGCTCTCGGACGAGTTCAACCGCGACGGCGGCCTGGACGGCTGGACGCTCTTCCATGCCGCCTACGGCTGGCCGGACAAGATCAAGCACCTGGACGTCGGCGAGACGACGCCGGGCGCGCTCAACCTGCAGCCCTACGACAGCGCCTGGGTGCGCGACCTCAACGCGCCCTTCCTGTTCCGCACCGTGCGCGGCGACTTCGACGTGCGGGCGCGGGTGCGCGTGCGCGGCGAGGCCGGCGACATCCCCGGCGGCACCTGGTCGCTGGGCGGCCTGATGGCGCGCGTGCCCAACGGCGCCACCGCGGCGAACTGGCAGCCGCGGCGCGAGAACTGGCACTTCCTCACCACCGGCGTCGGCCACGTGCGCGGCGAGCCGATGACCGAGAGCAAGGGCACCTACAACAGCTATTCCTCGCTCAAGCTGCGGCCGGCGCCGACCGGCTGGATCGAGCTGCGCCTGGTGCGCGTGGGCATGTCCCTGGTGGCGATGGTGCGGCCCGAGGGCGAAACGCAGTGGCAGGTGCGCGACCGCTGGTACCGCATGGAAGGGCATCCGGACATGCAGGTCGGCCTGATCGCCTACACCACCAGCGACGACCTGCCGCCGGCCGGCCCCGAGGATCCCGAGGTGATCAACCGTCGCGTCAACCGCGAGGCGCGCACCGACATGATGCTCGAGGTGGACTGGATCCGCTTCGCGCGGCCGGCCCTGCGCGGCGAGAACGACTGGTACCGGCAGGTGCGCGCCAACCCCCTCGCCGACCCGGGCGTGGACGACGCCCAGGTGCTGGCCTGGCTGGGCGACTGAGCCGCGCGGCCGCGCCCGCCGGCGCCGCCGTTCAGGGCAAGCCGGCGGGCGGCGCAGGCTCGAGCGGCAGGCGCCGGCCATCGAGCAGGCCGCGGCTGAACACGCCGTCCTCGAAGTGCAGCAGTTCGCCGGCGCGGCCCTTCTTGATGCTCGAGTCCACGCCGATCACGCGGCCGCCGTGCAGGGACAGCACGGTCGGCATCGAGGTGTGGCCGACCACGATGCGCGCGGCGCCGAGCGCGCGCAGGCCGCGCTCGACCTCGGCCTGGGCCAGCGATTCGTCCAGGAAATAGCCGCGGTACCAGACCGGGCCCTCGGTGCCGTGCAGCACGCCCAGCACCGGGTCGGCGAGCACGGCCTCGCGCGGCTGGCCGAGCGATTCGCGGAACAGGCGGTTGCCTTCCTCCAGCGGCAGGCCCAGCCCGACGAAGGACGCATGCGCGCCGGCGTGCATGAACACGGTGTCGTCGATGCGCAGCAGGGTGCGCTTGGCGCGCAGCCAGTCGCCGAGCACGGTGCCGGGGCCGTGCAGCGCGGCGTAGCCCTCGCCGAGCAGGCGGGCGCTGCGCACGTACTTCCCGCTCAGGTAGCGCAGGTCGTCGCGCAGCACGAGGATCTCGTGGTTGCCCAGCAGCATGTGCACGGCGCCGCCGGCGGCGCGCGCCTCGTGCTCGAGCCGGTAGAGCTGCCACAGCGCCTCGGTGGCGCGCGGGCCGCGGTCGAAGACGTCGCCGACCAGCACGAGGTGGCCGTCGCCGTAGCGCCAGCCGCCGTCCTCGCCGATGACGCCCTGGGCCTGCAGCAGCCGCATCATCAGCTCGTACTGGCCGTGCACGTCCGACAGCGCCACCCAGCGGCGCACGCCGGCGAGGCTGGCCTGCGCATCGGCGGCCGGCGGCGGGTGGATCTCCAGCGCGTGCGGGAACCCGCAGCGCGGCGCCAGCCGCACCGGCCAGGGCCCGGCCGGCAGGCGCTGCCGCTCGACGCGGCCCGCGCAGACCCAGCGCGCCTCCAGGCCGCCGTCCACGTAGGCGACGTAGGGGCCGTCGTCCACGGCGTCGGTGAGCGTGAACTCCTCGTCGTAGACCTGCACCGCCTCCAGCCCGTGCGGCCCGCGGCGCCACTGCACTTCGCCCCAGAGCGCGGCGGTGGCCAGCGCGGCCAGGGCGAGCAGGGCCAGCAGCCACTGGATCGGGGTGCGGGGCATCAGGCGCATCGGGCCTCCGGGCGGTGGAAAAGCAAAGGCCCGCCGAAGCGGGCCTTGCAAGCGTAGCCGAGCGCGGGGCTCAGGCGCGCGCGGGCGCCATCGCGTAGCCCTTCAGCCGTGCCGAGAACTCCTCGAGCTGGCGGATGCCGGAGGCTTCGGCCTCGGCGCACCAGGCGCGCAGGGCCTCCATCTTGGCCTCGGCCTCGGCGCTCTTGAGCTCGTAGATGGCGAGCAGGCGCTGGCGGAACTCCATCAGGCGCGCGGTGTTCGGGCGCTCGGCGATCCAGGCGCTGAAGCGGGCGCGGTGCGACTCGTCCAGCCAGCGGCCTTCGCTGCGGAAGGCGCGGCGCAGGCGGCCCGGCAGGTCCTTGGCCTCGGCCTGCAGGTGCGGCTTGAGCACCATCGCGTAGTAGTCGGTGGCGACCTGCCAGCGGTGCACCATCATCGCCTTGAGCGTCTCGGCGTCGGGCACGTGGATGTTCGGGCGCAGGTCCAGGGCCGGCGCGACGCGCAGCACCTTGGCCAGGCCGAGCATCTCGAAGCCGCGGATCACCGCCCAGCCCAGGTCGAACTCGTACTTGCGCAGGGCGAACTTGGCCGAGCTCGGGAAGGCGTGGTGGTTGTTGTGCAGCTCCTCGCCGCCGATCCACACGCCCCAGGGCGTGAGGTTGGTCGCGGTGTCGGCGGTGTCGAAGTTGCGGTAGCCCCACCAGTGGCCCAGGCCGTTGATGACGCCGGCGGCCCAGAACGGGATCCAGGCCATCTGCAGCGCCCAGATCACCACGCCCGGGATGCCGAACAGGCCGACGTTGATGAAGAACATCAGGCTCGGGCCCCAGGACGGGTGCGCGGTGTAGAGCTTGCGCTCGATCCAGTCGTCCGGCGAACCCTTGCCGTACTTCTCGAGCATGTCCTTGTCCAGGCGCGCCTCCTGGTACAGCTCGACGCCGCGCCAGAGCACCTTGTTGATGCCCTGGAAGCGCGGGCTGTGCGGGTCTTCCTCGGTCTCGCACTTGGCGTGGTGCTTGCGGTGCACCGCGGTCCACTCCTTGGTGACCATGGCGGTGGTGAGCCAGGCCCAGAAGCGGAAGAAGTGGGCGACGACGGGGTGGAAGTCCACGCCGCGGTGCGCCGCGCTGCGGTGCAGGTAGAGCGTGGTGGTCATGATGGTGACCTGGGTGACGACCAGGAAGTAGATCGCCATCTGCCAATAGCCGGCCTGCGTGAAACCGCGGGCGAGCCAGTCGAGGAACTCGGGGGACATGCGGACTCCAGGGATCGGGCACGCAGCCCGGGGATACACGCCGGGGATGATGCCCCCGCGGGGGCGACCGCGTCACCCTGCGTATCGGTATGGAGGCGCGCGGCCCGCGCCACAAGGGCCGCGGGCCTGAACCGGCGTTCAGCCGCGCATTCAGCCGCGCGGCGTCGGGACTCCCGGCGCGGCGCCGGGTTCGCGCGGATCGCGCACGGCGCCGGCGCCGCCCGCGCCGCGGGCCTCGCGCGCCTGCAGCATGGCCTCGGGCAGGTCGCGCACGTGCAGGTCGAGCTGCGGGAAGGCGAAGCCGATCTGGTTTTCGCTGAACAGTTCCACCAGGCGCATGTTGATCTCGTTGCGCACGGCCAGGCGGTCGTTCATCGCGCCGACGAACACCCGCAGCTCGAAGTCCAGCGAGTTGGCGCCGAACTCCAGCAGCCAGCTGCGCGGGCCCGGCGACTCGAGCACGCGCGGGTTCTCCTGCGCCGCCTGCAGCAGCAGGCGGTGCACCAGGGCCGGGTCGGTGCCGTAGTCCACGCCGACCTTGAAGGTGATGCGCGTGGTCTCGTCGCTCAGCGTCCAGTTCACCAGCTGGCCGGTGATGAAGGTCTTGTTCGGGACCACGATCTCCTTGTTGTCGAAGTCCAGGATCGTGGTGGCGCGGGTGCGGATGCGGGTGACGGTGCCGTCGAGGTTGTTGACGGTGATGACGTCGCCGACGCGGAAGGGCCGCTCGAACAGCAGGATCAGGCCGGAGACGAAGTTGGCGAAGATCTCCTGCAGGCCGAAGCCCAGGCCGACGGTGAGCGCCGCCGCCATCCACTGCAGCTGGCCCCAGCGCGCGCCCAGCAGGCCCAGGCCGACCACGGTGCCGACCAGCACGATGGCGTAGCGGCTGACGCTGGTGATGGCGTAGCGGGAGGCCGCATCCATGTGCACGCGCGAGAGCAGGCCGATCTCGATCAGGCCCGGCAGGTTGCGGGCGGCGACGAAGGTCAGCGCCAGCACCAGCAGGCCCATCAGCACCGCCATCAGCGTGATCGGCACCACCGTGGGCGCGCCGTCGGCGGCCGCGGCCTCGGTGATGCTCCACAGCACGACGTCGTCGAAGCGGAAGAAGGCCGGCAGCACCGCCGACCAGGTCCAGGCCAGGCCGACCACCAGCAGGGCGAGCTTGGCCGCGCGCACCAGGCGGCGGGTGTGCTCGGACACCTTCTCGAGCGTGATTTCCTCCTCCAGCTCGACCGGCACGGCCTCGCCGCCGTCGTTGCCGGCCGGGGCCTCGCCCGCGGCGGACTCGGCCTCGGCTTCGCGCTTCTGCTCCAGGCGCTTGAGCGCCAGCCGGCGCTCGCCCAGCACGAACCAGCGCGAGAGCAGGCCGTGCAGCACCGCCACCGCCGCCACCACGCCGACGCTGGCGAACTGCGCGTCCATCAGGATGGCCGCGGTGTAGAGGTGGCCCTCGAGCGCCAGCGCCGCGCAGCCCAGCTGCATCGCCACGATGCCCAGCCGCAGCGCGCGCCGCCAGGCCGAGGGTTCGCGCGAGGCGCCGCGCGAATGCCAGGCCGCCTCCGGCGCCAGCAGCCGCCACATCGCCCAGGCCGCGACGCCCGCCGCCGCCAGCATGGCCAGCCGGGCCGAGACCGAGATCGCCAGCTCCTGGTTGCGGATGAAGCCCAGGGCGACGAGGAAGTAGAGCGGCAGCAGGGTCGCCACCAGGCGAGGGATCCAGCGCGCGATGGCCTCGCGGCGCGGCCGCGTCCAGCGGAAGTGCGCGTGCGCCAGGCCCCGCTCGCGCACCAGCCAGCCGAGGAAGCACAGCGTCAGCGCCGGCAGCGAGACCGCGACCAGGGCGTTGCCCAGCGAATCGCTGAACTTGCCGGCCTCGCCGGCCTGGCCCAGCCAGCCGCCGAGCAGGGCCAGGGCCACGGGCAGGGGCAGCGCCGCGACGATCGTCCAGGCCAGGCTTTCGAGGGTGCGGCGGTAGCGGTCGCGGCGCACGTCCTTGACCACCTGGGCCAGGCGCTCGAGCCGGGCCGGGGCGCGCCGGCGCAGCGCCCACAGCAGGCCGAGCAGGAGCAGGCTGCCGGCCAGCGCCACCGGTCGCGCGAGCAGCGAGTCAGCGAGCAGGCGCGCACTGGTGGCGTAGCGCGACGGCTTCACCAGGTCCTGCAGGCCGGCCGGCACGCTGGCCAGCCAGGCCGCGTCCACCGGCGGATGGCTGCGGATCCACAGCAGCTGGCGGTCGAGCAGGTCGCGCAGGTCGCGGTTGGCCTGCTGGCGGGCGAGCAGGCTGCGCTCGGCCTGCTCGAGCGTGGCGATGCGGCGCCAGGCCAGTGGTTCGAGGCGGTCGGAGAGCTCGCGCTGCTGCTCAAGCAGGCGCTCGACCTCGCCCGGGTCGGTGCCGGGCGCGGGCGCGGCCTCGTCCTCGGGGTCGGCGCCGGCGCCGCGCAGGCGCTCGCGCACGGCGGCGGCCAGGTCGTCCAGGCCGCGCTGGCGTTCGTCCAGGTCCACCAGGCGCAGGCGCAGCTCGGTCAGGGCCTCGCGGGTGGCGTCGAGCTCGCGGGCGAGGCGCGGCTCGGGTTCGAGCCGGCGCAGTTCCGACCACAGCCAGGTGCCGACCTGGGCGCTCTGGCCACCGAGTTCGAGGCGGGCGCGGGCGTCGCGCAGGCCGGCCTGGTCGCGGGCGAGCGCGGCTTCCTGGCGGGCGAGCTGGTCGCGCTCGCCGGAGAGGCGTTCGTTCTGGTCCACGAGCTCGCGGCCGAGCCGGGCGTTCTCGCCGGCGATGTCGGCGACCGGGCCGGCGAGCGCGGCGGCCGCGGCGGCGGCCTCGTCCAGGCGTGTGGCCAGGTCCTCGAGCTGGGCGCGGCCGCGTTCGGCGATGCGATCGCGCAGCTCGGCCAGGCGCGGCTCGCGCAGGCTGATGCGGTGGCGCAGGGCGCGCAACTCCAGCTCGCCCAGCCGCTGCAGGATGGGCGCGGCGTCCTGCTGGGCCTGGCGCAGGGCGAGTTCGGCCTGGACCTGGCTGCGCTCGGCCTCGCGGCGCAGGCGCCGGGCGTCGCTGAGCGCGGCCGGTTCGTCCGCCGGCGGGGTGCGCGGCGTGGCCAGGTCCTGCAGGCGCTGCTGCAGTTCGGCCAGGCTGGCGCCGCTGCGGCCGGGCTGGGCCAGGCGGGTGGCGAGGTCGCGGGTGAGCAGGTCGGCGCGTTCGCGCAGGGCATCGACGGCGCGGCGCTCTTCCTCGAGGGCGGCCTCCAGGGCCTCGACGCTGGCGCCGGCCGGCAGCCGGGCCTGCCACGCGGACAGCGAGGCGCGGCGCTCCTCGGCCAGCTGGCGTTCGAATTCGCGGCTGCGCGCGGGCGCGGCGGCGACCTCGGCCTCCAGGGCCTGCAGCTGCTCGCGCAGCGCGGCGGACTCGCGATCGGCCGCGGCGGCGGCATCCAGGGCCTCGGTGGCGGCCTGGGCCTGGGGTTCGGCCAGGGCCGTCGCGGCGTTGCGCAGGACGTCGATGGGCGAGCCGGACTGGGCGGCGGCGGGCAGGGACAGGGCCAGGCCGAGGCAGGCGGCCAGCAACGGGCGCCAGCAGGCGCGGGGGGCTCGGGGGTGCATCGGCCTAGGCTAGCCCCCGGCGTGCGCGGGGGGCAATCAACGAGGGCGGGCGCCCGCGGCCCGGCGGCGGCCGCGGCGGCGCGGGCGGCGATTGAGCCCGCGGCCGCGCGCGGGCGACACTTCGGCCATGCCCGAACTGCCCGAAGTCGAAACCACCCGCCGCGGCCTGGCGCCGCACGTCGAGGGCCGCCGGATCACCGGCGTGGTGCTGCGCCGGCCCGACCTGCGCTGGCCGATCCCGCCCGAGGTGGCGCGCGACCTGCCGGGCCAGCGCGTGCTGGGCGTGCGCCGGCGCGCCAAGTACCTGCTGCTCGACACCGCGCCCGGCAGCGCGCTGCTGCACCTGGGCATGAGCGGCATGCTGCGGGTGCTGCCGGCGAAGACGCCGGTGGCGGCGCACGACCACGTCGACCTCGCCCTCGATTCGGGCCGCGTGCTGCGCTTCACCGACCCGCGCCGCTTCGGCTGCCTGCTCTGGCAGCCGGCCGGCGAGACCCACGAGCTTCTGGCCCACCTCGGCCCCGAGCCGCTGTCGGACGCCTTCGACGGCGATTACCTGTTCGAACTCAGCCGCGGCCGCAAGGCACCGGTGAAGACCTTCCTGATGGACCAGGCAGTGGTGGTCGGCGTGGGCAACATCTACGCGGCCGAAAGCCTGTTCGAGGCCGGCATCGCCCCGGGCCGGGCCGCCGGCGCGGTCAGCCGGGAGCGCTATGGCCGGCTGGCCGCGGCGGTCAAGCGCATCCTGGCCCACGCCATCACCCGCGGCGGCACCACCCTGCGCGATTTCCTCAATCCCGACGGGGCGCCGGGCTATTTCGAGCAGGAGCTGTTCGTCTACGGCCGCGAGGGCGAGGCCTGCAAGGCCTGCGGGCGGACGATCCGGGACGGGCGGATGGGCAACCGGGCCACCGCCTGGTGTCCCGGCTGCCAGCGTTAGCAATACTGACTTCCGGGGCTACCGGCGCCCGGGCCTTTGGCTATAGTGGCGCCAGCCCGCGCAGACGGGCCCGGGGACGCATGAACGAGATCGCAGAAATCACCCAGTGGTTGGCAGCGGCGCGCGGCGGCGACAAGTCGGCGCTGGACCGCGTGCTGGCCACGCTGTACCGCGAACTGCACGGCATGGCCCGGCGCCAGCTGGGTGGCCAGCAGCATGGCCACACGCTCGACACCACCGCCCTGGTGCACGAGGCCTACCTCAAGCTCGCCGGCCGCGCCGAGGCCGAGTTCGAGGACCGCGCGCATTTCTTCGCCTACGCCGCCAGCGCCATGCGCTCGGTGGTGGTGGACTACGCCCGCCAGCGCATGGCCGTGAAGCGCGGCGGCGACCTGCACCGCGTGACCGACCTGCCCGAGGACGCCGGCGGCGGCATGCGCCTGGACGAGGACATGCTCGGCCTGGACGTGGCGCTCAACAAGCTGCACGACCTCGACCCGCGCCTGGCCCAGGTGGTGGAGATGCGCTATTTCGCCGGCCTGTCGGAAACCGAGATCGCCGGCCTGCTCAAGCGCTCCGAGCGCAGCGTGCGCCGCGACTGGCAGAAGGCGCGCATGTTCCTGCTCGCCGCGCTGCAGGGCTGACGCCGGGGACGCGTGGACAGCAAGCGCTGGGCCGAGCTTTCCCCGCTGCTCGACGAACTGATCGAGCTCGAGCCCGAACACCGCCCCCGCCGCCTGGCCGAGATCCGCGACCGCGACGCCTCGCTGGGCGAGGAACTCGAGCGCCTGCTCGCGCTGGAGGACGGGCGGCCGGACTTCCTGGCCGAATCGGTGGTGGACGCGGCCGCGTTCGCGCCCCAGCCCGGCCAGTCGGTCGGCCCCTACAAGCTCGAGCGCCTGCTGGGCGAAGGCGGCATGGGCCAGGTCTGGCTGGCCACGCGCGCCGACGGCCTGTACCAGCGCCGCGTGGCGGTGAAGCTGCTGCGCCCCGGGCTGGGCGACGCCGGCCTGCGCCAGCGCTTCACCCGCGAGCGGCAGATCCTGGCGCGCCTGGGCCATGCCCACATCGCCCGCCTGCTCGACGCGGGCGTGAGCAGCGACGGCCAGCCCTACCTCGCGCTCGACTACGTGCAGGGCGAGCCGATCACGACCTACGCCGCCAACCTCGACCTGCCGGTGGAGGAGCGGCTCAAGCTGTTCCTGCAGGTCTGCGCGGCGGTCAGCCACGCCCACGCCAACCTGGTGGTGCACCGCGACCTCAAGCCCTCGAACATCATGGTGACGCCGGCCGGCGAGGTCTGCCTGCTCGATTTCGGCATCGCCAAGCTGCTCGACGAACCGGTCGGCGGCCAGATGGACATCACCGGCACCGGCACGCGCGCCTTCACCCTGCACTACGCCGCGCCCGAGCAGCTGCGCAACGGCGTGATCACCACGATGACCGACGTGTATTCGCTCGGCGTGGTGCTGTACGAGCTGCTCACCGGCCGCAAGCCCTACGACACGCCGCGCGCCACCGACGCCGCGTGGGAGGAGGCGATCCTCGCCGCCGACCCGGTGCGGCCCTCGGCGGCGGCGCTGCGGCACGCGCGCGAGTCGGGCATGGCCAATCCGCGCCGGCTGGCGGGCGAACTGTCGGGCGACCTCGACAACATCCTGCTCAAGGCGCTGGCGAAGGCGCCGGAGGATCGCTACGTCTCGGTCGAGGCGCTGGCCCAGGACCTTCGCCGCCACCTCGACGGCGAGCCGGTGCTGGCGCGGCCGCACAGCCTGGCCTACCGCACGGGCAAGTTCGTGCGGCGCAACTCGCTGGCCATCGGCGGCCTGTCGGCGGTGGGCCTGATGCTGGTGCTCGCGCTGGCCTCGGTGACCTGGCAGGCCTCGCGCGCCATCGAGGAGGCGCAGCGCGCGCAGGCGATGCAGGACTTCGTGGTGGCGCTGTTCGAGCACACCGACCAGGCCGGCGGCGAATCGCTGGACGTGCGCACGCTGCTCGAGGCCGGCGCGCGCCGCGCCGACACCGAACTGCTGTCGCAGCCGCGCGCGCGCGCCGACCTGCTGGGCCTGCTGGCGCGGCTGCGCCTGGGCCTGGGCGACGACCGCGAGGCGCTGGACCTGGTCGACCGCCAGGCACGCCTGCTGCCGGGCCTGCCGGAGGCCGACCGCAGCCGGCTGGGCCTGGATGCGGCGGCGATGCGCGGCCGCGGCCTGCGCGGCCTGGGCCGCGCCGAGGACTGCGTCGCGCAACTGCTGCCCTGGCTGCCGGCGGCGCAGGCGCAAGCGGGTCGTTCACCGCGTGCCGCGGCCGAGTTCCTGTCCCAGCTCGGCCGCTGCCACCGCATGCTCGGCGGCCGCGACGTCGCCCGCGACCTGTTCGGCGAGGCACTGCGCCTGCGCGGCGGCCTGGACGACAGCAAGCCGCTGCAGGCCGAGAGCCGCGCCGACCTCGCCGGCCTGCTGGCCGACGAGGGCCGCCACGCCGACGCGGCCGCCGCGCTGTGGGAGGCACTGGGCCTGCTGCGCGGCAGCGTCGGCGACCGCAACGCGCTGGGCGTGGAGATCTGGCGCGGCCTGGGCGAGCAGCAGCTGCGCCTGGGCGACCGGCGCGAGAGCGAGGCCTCGTACCGGCAGGCGCTGGCGATCGCGCTGGATGCCTTCGGCCTGGGCCATCCGCTCACGATCGAGGCGCAGCGTGCGCTCGGCGCGCTGCTGGTGGACGTGGGCAAGCTGTCGGAAGCCGCGCGCCTGCTCGGCCTCGCGCACGACCGCCTGGTGGCGCGCCACGGGCCGGAGCACGGCGAGGTGGCGACGTCCTGGCACCAGCTCGGGCGGCTGGCTTTCGAGCAGTCGCGCCTGCCGGCGGCCGACGAGGCGATGCGGCGCGCACTGCAGCTGCGCCGCCGCGACGAATCGCTGGCGCGGCACCCGGACCTGCTGTGCGACCTGGCGCAGGTGCAGTCGGGCCTGGGCGAGCACGCGGCGGCGGAAACCCTGGCGCGCGAATGCCTGCAGCTGGCGCAGGCGGCGATGCCCTCGCTGCTGGGCCGCACGGAGCGGCTGATGGCCTGGCTGGCCGTCGCGCGCGCCGATGCCGACGCGGCGGCAAGCTGGCTGGCGCTGGCCGAACGCCGCGGCGACGGCGGCGACCCGCGCGTGCAGGGCGAACTGGCGCGCCTGCGCGTGCACGCGGCGCTGGTGGCCGGGGACATGCCCTCGGCCGAGCTGGCCCTGGCGGCGCTGCGCGGCCTGCCGGCGCCGAAGGGCCCCGACGTCGCGACGCGCACCTGGCGCGTGGATGCGCTGATCGCCGAGATGCACTGCCGCGCCGGCCGCGCCGGCACCGGCCGCGAGCTCATCGAAGCCACGCTCGCGGCCGCGGGCCAGCAGGCGCCGGAGCGCCAGCGGCTGCTGGACGAACTGGCGGCCTCGGCGGCGAGCTGCGGGCGCCGCTGATCAGTCCGGGCGACCCAGCGGCAGCTGCGGCTGCTGCAGGTCGATCACGCCCTCGCCGGCCATGACCTTCTTGAACTCGGCGCGGCAGACCGAGACGTAGCGGTCGTTGCCGCCGATCTCCACCTGCGGGCCGTCGGAGACGGCGCGGCCCTGTTCGTCCACGCGCAGCACCATCGTGGCCTTGCGGCCGGTGTGGCAGATGGTCTTGATCTCGACCAGGTTGTCGGCCCAGGCCAGCAGGTACTGGCTGCCTTCGAACAGCTCGCCGCGGAAGTCGGTGCGCAGGCCGTAGGCGAGCACGGGCACGTTCATGCGGTCGACGATCTCGGTGAGCTGCCAGGCCTGGCGCTTGTTGAGGAACTGCGCCTCGTCCACCAGCACGCAGTGCAGCGGGCCGTTGGCGGCGACGTCGGCGCGGGCGATGGCCTCAAGGTCGTCGTCGGCGCCGAACACCTCGCCGACCGCGCGCAGGCCGATGCGCGAGGCCACCACGCCCTCGCCCGCGCGATGGTCCAGGCGCGGGGTGAGGATGAGTGTGCGCATGCCGCGCTCGTGGTAGTTGTACGCGCTCTGCAGCAGCGTGGTGGTCTTGCCGGCGTTCATCGCCGAATAATAGAAATAGAGCTTGGCCACAGCGGGGTCCGGTCGTGCACGTCCCCCGCATTATCGCCGCAAGAACGGGGTCAGGTTCACTTAAGTCCTGCGTGAGACTGCCCGGGCGCCAGGCATCGGCGCGGATTCCTACCCGGGCCGTCAACAAACGACGATGCCGCCCCGCCGCGCCGGATGGCCAGATACCGGGGTGGCCAGGCTCCCGAGGTTCGATCTCCCCGGCGTCCCCCAGCACGTCGTGCAGCGGGGCAACAACCGGCTGCCCTGCTTCCTGGACGACCAGGACCGCCGAAGCTACCTCGGCTGCCTGGACGAGGCGCTCTCGGCCACGGGCATCACCCTGCATGCCTACGTGCTGATGGACAACCACGCGCACCTGCTGCTGACGCCCGCCGAGCCAGGCGCCACGGCGCGCCTGATGCAGCGGATCGGCCGCCGTTACGTCGCCTGGTTCAACGCGCGGCATGGGCGGACCGGAACCCTGTGGGAGGGGCGGTACAAAGCCTGCCTGGTCGACAGCGAGGATTACCTGCTGCGCTGCTCGCGCTACATCGACCTCAATCCGGTGCGCGCCGGGCTCGTCCCGCATCCGGCGGCGTTTGGCTGGTCAAGCTGCGCCGGGCTGTGCGGGCTGGTCGGGGATCCGCTGCTCAGCCCGCATTCGTCGCAACGCGCACTCGACGCGCCGGGCGCGGCACATGGATCCGGCTATGCCGCCTGGCTGGCGCAGGGCATTCCCGATGCGGAGCTCGGGGACATCCGGACCCATCTCGTCCAGCAGCGGGCCTGGGGCGGCGAAGGCTTCCGCAGGATGGTCGAGGCGAAATCGCTGCGCTTCGCCGGCGTGAGACCGGCGCATCGGCCAGTCTCACGCAGGACTTAAGTGAACCTGACCCCGTTTTAGTCTTCCTTCGGGGGCGGGTTGGACATGACCTCGCCGACTTCGACGGTGGCCTTGCGCGGGTGCTTCCATTCCTGGTCCATCCAGGCCTGGTACTGCTCCGGCTCCCAGTACTTCTCGTCGAAGTACTTGGTGGGGTCCACCGAGGTCATGCCGTTGGGCGTGGGGATGTAGATGGTCAGGTTGCCGACGTTGCCGGTGCGGCTGCCGGTGACGTTGCGGCGCTCGCGGCGCAGCACGGCCGCGAGGCGGGGCTTGGCCACCTCGTCGCCGTATTCGGCGTAGATCGCCTCGCCCTCGGCGACGGCGCGGGCGCGCTCGTCCTCGCTCATCTCGTTCCAGTACTTCTCGCGCTGCTGGATCATCAGCGGGAAGCCGCGTTCGGCCGCCAGGTCCATCCAGATGTAGCCCAGCACCTTGTCGGCGGGCACGCCGCGGCCCTGCCAGTACATCTCGGCCACCATGCCCTGCGAGGGCTTGTCGCCGTAGCGCGCGGCACGGCGGAACAGCAGCATCGCCTCGGCGTACTCGCCGTCGCGGAAGTTCTCCAGGCCGGCGAGGCGGTAGCGCAGGTCGGGGTGCGCGGCGAGGAAGGATTCGGATTCGAGGAAGACGCGGTCGGCGGCCGGCGGACGCGTCGATTGCGCGACGACCGGCGCCGGCAGCGCGGCGGCAGCGGCGAGGGCGAGGACCAGGGGCATCACGCGCATGTCGGATTCACTCGTGGGAAGGAGGCGGCGGGCACCGTGCCAGAGGCCCGGGACGCCATCATGGGCCACCCGTCATGGCCGCGGCGTGATGCCGGACGAAGCCGGCGGCCGCCGCGACGAAAGGGCCCGCGGCGGCGACGAAACGCCGCCGTCCGGCATCCCGCGGACGCCCCTGAAGGGCCACGGGCCGCCCATTACGCCGGCCGCGCGATCCCGAGCAGGTCGAGTGCGCGCAGGAATTCGGCATCGGGCGGCGCGACCACGCACAAACGTCGCGCGTCGCCGGGATGCGGAAATTCCAGGCGCCAGGCGTGCAGCAGCATGCGGTGCACGCCGCGCATCCGGAAGGCGAGGTTGTGGCGGCCATCGCCATGGCTGGAATCGCCGACCAGGTGGTGGTGCACGTGCTTGAGGTGGCGGCGGATCTGCCGGAAGCGGCCGGTCACCGGCGAGCAGCGCAGCAGCGCGTAGCGCGAGGTCTCGTGCTGCGCGCTCGGCCAGGGCACTTCGGCGGTGGCCAGCGTTTCGTAATCGGTGATGGCCGGCTTCTTCTCCGGCTTGCCCGGGCCACCGTCGAGCGGGTGCTCGATGCGGCCTTCCGCCGGCGTCGGCCAGCCGCGGCAGATCGCGAGGTAGTCCTTGCGCACGTCGCCCGCCATCAGCGATTTGCCCAGCGCCGACGCGGCCTCGCGGTCGAAGGCCAGCAGCAGGCAGCCGCTGGTGGCGCGGTCGAGGCGATGCACGAGGAAGACCGGTTTTCCGAACATGTCGCGCAGGCGGTCGGCGGCGAAGTCGGTCTCGCCGCGCGCCAGCTTGCTGTCGTGCACCATCAGCCCCGCCGGCTTGTGCACCACCGCCAACCGCTCGTCCGCGTACAACACGGAAATGGGGTCAGACGACATTAACGATTGAAGCCCGCGTTTGAAGCGTTAATAACGTCTGACCCCATTTCAGCGGCGGGGCCAGGCGGCGAGGAAGGCGCCGAAAGCGCCGATGGCGGCGATCGCGGCGGCGGCGGGAAGGCCCCACAGGCGCGGGCCGCCGGCTTCGAGCGCGTAGAGCACCGCGGCGACGATCATCAGGCCCGTGCCGAGGATGGCGTACACCGTCTGGCGCTGGCCCGCGCGCGAGATGCGCGCCAGCTCGGCCAGGTCCTCGCTGCGCATGTGGATGCTGTGCTGGCCGCGCACCTGCTGCACCAGGAACTCGTGCACCAGCCGCGGCATGTCCGGCGCGTGCGTCACCAGCTCGGGCAGGCGCTTGCGGAACTCCGCGCCCAGCGTCGCCGGGCTGTAGCGCTCGCGCAGGATCTGCTCCAGCACCGGCCGCGCCTCCGCCCAGATGTCCAGCTTCGGGTCGAGCAGCCGGCCCACGCCCTCGATGTTGAGCAGGGTCTTCTGCAGCAGGATCAGCTGCGGCTGCAGCGTGAGTTCGTAGCGCTGCGCCGTCTTGAACAGCTTCACCAGCACCTCGCCCAGCGAGATCTCGCTCAGCGGCCGGGTGAAGTAGGGCTCGCAGACCGCGCGCGTCGCCGCCTCGAGCTCGTCGATGCGGATGTGCGCCGGCATCCAGCCGGCTTCGACGTGCAGCTCGGCGATCCGGCGGTAGTCGCGCTGGAAGATCGCCATGAAGTTCTCGGCCAGGTAGTACTGGTCGCGCCGCGCCAGCTGGCCGACGATGCCGAAATCGATCGCCACGAAGCGCGGGTTGGCCTTGCGCGCCGGGTCCACGTCCACCCAGATGTTGCCGGCGTGGGCGTCGGCGTGGAAGAAGTTGTCGCGGAACACCTGCGTGTAGAACACGCGCACGCCCTTGGCCGCCAGTGCGCGCCGGTCGATGCCGGCGGCGTCGAGCGCGGCCACGTCGTCGCTGGGGATGCCGCGCACGCGCTCCATCGTCAGCACCGACTCGGTGCTCAGCGTCCAGAACACCTCGGGCACGTACAGGTCGTCGCTGCCGGCCCAGATGCGGCGCATCAGGCTGGCGTTGGCGCCTTCGCGCTGCAGGTCGAGCTCGGCGAACAGCGTTGACTCGATCTCCGACACCACCTCGTGCGCGCGGATCTTCTCGGCGCGCGGATGGTGGCGGTCGGCCAGCGCGGCCAGCGTGCGCAGCAGGGCGATGTCGTCGGTGATGCGCGCGCGGATGCCCGGGCGCAGCACCTTCACCACCACCTCGCGGCCATCGTGCAGGCGCGCGGCATGCACCTGGGCGATCGAGGCCGACGCCAGCGGCTCGGCGTCGAATTCCGCGAACAGCTCCGCCACCGGCTTGCCCAGCGCCTCCTCGATGCGGGCCCGCGCCTGTTCGCCGGGGAAGGGCGCGACGCGGTCCTGCAGCAGGGTCAGCTCCTGCGCGATGTCCGGCGGCAGCAGGTCGCGGCGAGTGGAGAGGATCTGGCCGAACTTCACGAAGATCGGCCCCAGCTCCTGCAGGGCGAGGCGCAGGCGCTCGCCGCGCGGCCGGTCGGCGGCCGAGCGCGGGCCGGTGAACGGCCGCAGCAGCCACAGCCAGGGCCCGACCGCGGTGTCGCGCAGCAGCGCGTCCAGGCGGTGCTTGAGCAGGACGCGGGCGATGCCCAGGGCGCGCAGGCCGCCGCGCAGCGGACTCATCGCGGGCCCGCCGGGTCGAGGCGCGCCACGCGCGCGGCCAGGCGCTCGACGCGGTCGCGCACGGCGTCCACGTCGTCGAGGAAGGCGCCGAGCTCGGCCTTGCCGACCAGGTCGCGCGATTCCTCGGTGAGGTAGTCGACGGTGTCGCGCGAGAAGCCCTGGGCGAACTGCAGCCCCGCCTTCAGGCCCTCGCGCAGCACGCGCGCCACCTGCACGCCCAGCACCGGCCCGAGCAGGTCGGCGAAGGGCTTGTCCCAGTCCGGGTCGAACTTCTGCGCCAGGTGCTGCAGCGTGCGCGCCAGCTCGGCATCGCCGTTGAGCCGCACCTTGCCGACCGGCGGTGCGCCGGGGGTGCGCAGGAAGGGCAGCTGCGAGAGCACGCCGGAGAGCGTCGCGCGGATGCCCAGGTCCGGCTCCTCGCGCGGCGGGCCCACCTGCAGGCGGCCGCCGGCCACGGCCAGCTCCAGCGCCACCGGCGGGGCCTCGAGCGCCAGGCCGATGCGCCGGCCCTCGAGCCGCGACAGCGCGGCGGCGGTGTCCGGGTCCAGGGCCACCAGGCGGTTGAGGGCCTCGCCCAGGGCGCGGCCGGCCAGGGGCTTGAGGGCATCGAGCGGGGAGGCGGGGCGGTCCGTCGTCATGCCGCCATTCTAGCCGGGCCCCGCGCGAGGACGCCGCGAGGGGCCCGGCCCGGGCTCAGGCCGCCCGGCGGAAGAAGGACACCAGGGCCAGCACCAGGAAGACCACGAACAGGACCTTGGCGATCCAGGCGGCGGTGCCGGCGATGCCACCGAAGCCGAGCACGGCGGCGATGATGGCGATGACCAGGAAAACCAGCGCGTAATGGAGCATGTCGCTCTCCTTGTTGTCGGTACCCGCGTTGGGTGGCCCGATGCTGGGAGGGCGAGGCTGACTCGCGTCTTAAACCGGGCGCTGCGTGCTTCGCCACCATTCAGCGAGGTGAACCAGGCCCTCGGCGGTGCCGACGCGCGGCACGTAGCCGAAATCCCGGGCCGCGGCGGAGATGTCGTACCAGTGCGGCGTGGACAGCTGCTCGGCGAGGAACCGCGTCATCGGCGGTTCGCCATCGAGTCGCAGCAGCGACCACGCGGCCTCGAGCACCGCGCCGGCCGCGTAGGCCACGCCGTAGGGCACGCGGCCCGTCACCGGCGGCACGCCGGCCGCGGCCAGCATGTCGTTGACGATCGTGCGCACCTCGCGCGGTTCGCCGTTGGAGATGAAATAGGCCTTGCCGGCGCAGGCCGCGCCCGGGCGCAGGGCCTTGAAGGCATCGACGTGCGCCTGCGCGGCGTTGTCGATGTAGGTGGTGTCCATGCGGTTGTGGCCGCCGCCGACGAAGCGCAGGCGGCCGGCGCGCGCGCGCTCGACCAGGCGTGGCAGCAGCTGGGTGTCGCCCGGGCCCCAGATCAGGCGCGGGCGCAGTGCCACCGTGGCGAGCGTGGCGTCGTTGGCCGCCAGCACTTCTTTCTCGGCGATGAGCTTGGTGGCCGGGTACGGCGCCTTGAAGCGCGTGCCATAGGGCGTGTTGGCTTCGTTGCCGCCTTCCACCGGCGTGCGGCCGCTGTGGGTCACGCTCGGCGTCGAGGTGTAGACCAGCCGGCCGATGCCGTGCGCGCGCATCGCCGCCAGCACGTTGCGGGTGCCGGTGACGTTGGCCGAGAAATAGCTGGCTTCGCTGCCCCAGGCGCCGGCCTTGGCGGCATTGTGGAAGATCGCGTCCTGGCCTTCGAAGGCCGCGCGCACCGCGGCCGCGTCGGCGAGGTCGCCGCGCACCTGGCGCACGCCCATCGCCGCCAGCGCCGGCGAGTGGCTGCGCTGGAAGCTGGTCACGGCGTGGCCTTCGGCCAGCAGGGCCTTGCAGATCGCCTGGCCGAGGAAGCCCGCGCCGCCGGTCACCAGCAGGTTCATGCGATCCCCTTGAGTTGTTTCGCGGCCCAGGCGGCGAGCTGTTCGCGGCCGATCTTGGCGTTGTGGCGGATGTCCACCGGGAAGCCCGGGTGCAGCAGGTAATGGTGGATGCGCGCGGTGTGCACGAAGCCTTCCGACAACCGCCGCAGCTCGTCGACCACGGCGGCGCCTTCGCCGCGCGGCACGCCCGCGGCCAGCTCGACGCAAAGCACCGGTACCTGGTGGCCCGGCTCGCCGACGCCCACCAGGGCCGTGCGCCGCACCTTCGGATGCACGTTGAACACCGGCTCGACCTGCTCGGTGTAGAGGTTGCCGCCGGCCGCGCGCACCCGCTGCGACTTGCGGCCGCAGAACCACAGCCGGCCCTCGGCATCGAAGCGGCCGAGGTCGCCCATGCGGTGCACGATGCGCGTGCTCCCGTCGGGCAGGGTTTCGCGGATCTTGCCGGCGGCGGTGGCGGCGGGGCGGTTGAAGTATTCGTCGGTGGCGGTGGGGCCGGCGACGGTGATCTCGCCGATGGCTTCCGCGCCCAGCTCGACCACCTGCGACCAGTCGTCGATCGCCGCGTCGGTGATGCCGATGATGCGCACCTCGTTGGGCGGCACCGGCCGGCCGACGCAGGTGCCGGCGCCGTGTTCGGTGGCCTCGCGCGTGGCCTCGAGCTCGCGGCCTTCGATGATCGCCACGGGCAGGCACTCGGTGGCGCCGTAGGGCGTCCAGAACCGGGCCTCCGGCGGCAGCAGGCGGCGCAGGGTCGCGACCACGTCGGCCGGCACCGGCGCGCCGGCGCTGGTGACGCGGCGCAGGGTCGGCAACGGCTGGCCATGGTCGGCGAGCACGCGCATCAGCGCCGGCGAACCGAACAGCTGGTCGACGCCGAAGCGCGCGATCGCGTCGTGCAGCTTGCGCGGGTCCGCCTTCGCGGGCCGCGTGGGGTCCATGTCCGGGATGATCGAGCTCACGCCCAGCGCCGGGTCGAACAGGGCGAAGGGCGGGAAGGTCGGCAGGTCGACGCCGCCGGGCGCGATGCCGAAGGCCTCGCGCAGCATGTCCACCTGGGCGACGAAGTGGCGGTGCCGGTACACCACGCCCTTGGGCACGCCGGTCGAGCCGGAAGTGAAGAGGATGGCGGCGACGTCATCGGGCGCGGTGTCGGCCAGCTGCGGGCCGGCGCCGGTGCCGGCGGCCTCGACCGCGGCGAGCGTGGTGCCGCCCCAGCCCCAGCGCCGTCCCGCCGTGACCAGGCTGCGCGCGCCGGGCGCCCAGCCCAGCAGCGCGCGCGCCGCCATCGCCAGCGGGATGCCGATGAAGGCCCCGGGCGCGGCCTCGTCCAGGCACTGCTTCAGCGCGCGCTTGTCGATGCCCGGGTCCACCAGCACCGGCACGGCACCGGCCTTGAACAGGGCGAACATCAGCAGGAAGAACTCCGGCGACGGCCGCACCATCACCACGGCGCGGGTGCCGCGCACGATGCCCTGCGTCGCCAGGCCGGCGGCGATGGCGTCGGAACGCGCGTCGAGTTCGCGGTACGTCAGCGTGACGTCGTAGCGCGCGAAGCCGCCGGGGCCGCGCGAGCCCGGGCAGCGCATCGCGATGCGCTCCGGCGCCTCGGCGGCGAGGCGCGGCAGCGCCGACGCGATGTTGCAGGGCGGAGCGGGGTTCACACGGGATGGCGGTCGAGGAAGGCGCGGATGCGCGGCACCAGGTCCTCGTGCTTGTCCTCGAGCACGTAGTGGCCGGCGTCGTCGTACACGGCGGCCTCGGCCCGCGGCAGGGCCTTCTGGAAGCCCTTGAGGAAGTGGTGGTCGAAGACGAAGTCGCGCAGGCCCCAGCCGAGGAAGGCCGGGCGGTCGGCGAAATCGGGCAGGCGGCGCGCGGCCTCGTCCACCAGGTCCCAGGCGCGGTCGCCCGGCGCCAGCGGGATGTCCTGCACGAAGCGCAGCGTGCTGATGCGGTTCTTCCAGCTGTCGTAGGGCGCCAGGTAGCCGGCGCGCACGGCGGCCGGCATCGGCCGCACGACGCCCTGCGAGGCCGCGCCGGCCGCGAAGGCGTTGAAGCCGCGGATGGCCAGCGCGCCGAGGTTGTAGTCGCGGCCGAGCTTGAGCTGCCAGGGCAGCGGCTTGTCGGCCGGCAGCGGGAAGGCGGCGGTGTTGAGGATGACCAGCCGCTTCACGCGCGCGGCGTGCTTGAGCGCCCAGCCGAAGCCGATCATGCCGCCCCAGTCGTGCACGGCCAGGGTCAGGTCGTCGCCGAGCTGCAGGTGCTCGACCAGCCGGGCCAGGTCGTCCACGCGGCTGCGCAGGGTGTAGCGGTACTTCGAATCGTCGGGCTTGTCCGACAGGCCCATGCCGATGTGGTCGGGCACGATGCAGCGGTAGCCGTCGCGCAGGCCCAGCACCAGGTGGCGCCAGTAGTAGGACCAGGAGGGATTGCCGTGCAGCATCAGCACCGGCTTGCCCTGGCCTTCGTCCAGGTAGCTCTGGGCCAGCCCGTTCGGATGCACGAAGGTGCGGGGGGTGAACGGATAGTCGGGGAACGGGCCCTGGGCGAGCACGCGGGCCTGTTCGGCGCTGGGGGTCTGGGTTTCCATGGGCCGGCATTCTACGCGAGGGGCCCGACCGCCCGAAAAAGCGCGCGGCGTGACTGCCGCCCTCACGTGCATTTGCGTATCGTGGCCGGGCGAAACCCCGCCCCGGAGTCCCCATGAACCGCCGTCGCCTCGCCCTGGTCCTGCTGCCGATCGCGGCCGCCGTGGGCTGGATGGCCCTGGGCGCGCTGCGCGGCCCCGAGTGGCCGGCCTACGAAGTGCGCGAGCAGCCGCTGGTGCAGACGGTGGTCGCGACCGGTCGCGTCGTGGCGGTGTCGCGGGCACAGGTGGGCAGCCCGGTCACCGGCGTGGTGCTCGAGCGGCGCGTGCGCGAGGGCGACCGCGTGCAGGCCGGCGACGTGCTGGCGGTGCTGCGCGCCGACGACCTCGAGGCCGCCGTGCGCGAGGCCGAGGCGGGCCTCGACCAGCTGCTGCGCTCCTCGCGCCCGCAGGCCGAGGCCGCCCGGCGCGAGGCCGAGGCCCGCCTGGCGCAGGCCCGCCGCGAGGCCGGGCGCCGCCGCGAGCTGTTCGATCGCCAGCTGGTCGCGCGCGAGGCGCTGGAGCAGGCGCTGCAGGCGGAAACCACGGCCCTTGCCGCGGCCGAGCGCGCCCGCCTGGCCGCGGCCGACCTGGCCGCCGGCGGACCCGCCGAAACCGCCGCCCGCGCCCGCGTGGCGACGGCACGCGCCCAGCGCGACAAGGCCACCGTGCGCGCCGAGGTCGCCGGCACCGTCATCACCCGCAACGCCGAACCGGGCGACCTGGTGCAGCCCGGCCGCGTGCTGTTCGAGATCGCGCGCGAGGGCGAGACCGAGATCCTGGTGCCGCTCGACGAGCGCAACCTGGGCGTGCTCGCGCTCGGCCAGCCGGCGCGCTGCGTCGCCGACGCCTTCCCCGGCCAGCCCTTCGAGGCCAGCGTCGGCTTCATCGCGCCCGGCGTGGACGCGCAGCGCGGCTCGGTGGACGTGCGCCTGGCGGTGTCGCCGGCGCCCGCGTTCCTGCGCCAGGACATGACCGTGTCGGTGAACATCGAAACCGGCCGCCGCGAGCGCGCGCGGGTGCTGCCCAACGATGCGCTGGGCGCCATCGACGGCGACCGCGCCGAGGTCTGGCGGGTCGCCGACGGCCGCGCCGAGCGGCGCGCGGTGCGCCTGGGCCTGCGCGGGCTGGCGATGAGCGAGGTGGTCGAGGGCCTCGCCGCCGGCGACGTGGTGCTGGCCGACGCGGGCGCGGCGGTGGCCGGGGGCGACCGGGTCCGGCCGCGCCTGCAGGCGGCGCCGGCGGCCGGGCAGGACCCGGCCACGCGCAAGGAACTGCCGGCGAAGCTGGACTGACGCCGATGTGGGCGCAGTGGACGATCGCCACCCGCTTCCTGCGCGAAGGCAAGGCGCAGAGCACGCTGATCCTGGTCGGCATCGCCGTGGGCGTGGCGGTGATCGTCTTCCTCACCGCCCTGATCACCGGCCTGCAGTCGAACATCATCGAGCGCACGCTCGGCACCCAGGCGCACGTGCGCATCCAGCCCACCGAGGAGGCCAACGTCGTGCTGCCGCCGGCCGCCGGCGAGGTGCAGCTGGTGCTGGAGACACGGCGCGCGCAGCGCCTGCGCTCGATCAACAACTGGCAGCAGGTGGTGGCGGTGGCGGACGCGCTGCCGCAGGTGCGGGCGGTGTCGCCGGTGATCTCGGGCCCGGCCTTCGCGCGCCGCGGCGAGGCGGTGGAATCCGTGGCCCTGGTGGGCATCGAGCCGGCGCGTTACCTGCGCATCATCCCGGTGCAGGACGACATCATCGCCGGCGTGTTCCGGGTCGGCGCCGGCGACGCGGTGATCGGCAGCCAGCTGGCGCGCGACCTGGGCCTGCAGGTCGGCGACAAGCTGCGCCTGGACGCCGGCCAGGGCCGCGAGGCCGTGCTCAACGTCGCCGGCGTCTTCGAACTGGGCGTGCGCGAACTCGACTCGCGCTACGTGTACCTGGACATGAAGCAGGCCCAGTCCCTGCTCGACCTGCCCGGCGCGGCCACGGTGATCGACGTGACGGTGGAGGACATCTTCGGCGCGCTCGAGATCGCCGCGCGCCTGGCCCGGCTGACCGGCGTGAAGGCCGAAAGCTGGATGGAGACCAATGCCCAGCTGATGAACGCGCTGCGCTCGCAGAGCCTGAGCACGCAGATGATCAGCCTGTTCGTGGCGCTGAGCGTGGCCCTGGGCATCGCCAGCGTGCTGAGCGTGAGCGTGGTGCAGCGCACGCGCGAGATCGGCATCCTGCGGGCGATGGGCACCACGCGCCGGCAGATGCTGCAGGTGTTCCTGCTGCAGGGCGCGATCTTCGGGCTGGCCGGCTCGGTGGCGGGCGGCGCGGCGGGCTACGGCCTGGTGTGGGTGTTCAACACCTTCGGGCCGCGGCTGTTCTTCATCCCGGTCGACCCGGCGCTGCCGGTGGCGGCGGCGCTGCTGGCCACCGTGACCGGCACGGTCGCGGCCGCGGTGCCGGCGCGGCGCGCGGCGCGGCTCGACCCGGTGGAGGCGATCCGCCATGTCTGAGCACGATGCCGGCCAGGAGGTGCTGCGGCTCGAGGGCCTGCGCAAGCGCTACAACGTCGGCAAGCCGACCGAGGTGGAGGTGCTGCACGGGCTCGACCTGGCCCTGCAGCGGCGCGACTTCGCCGCGCTGGTGGGCGCCTCGGGCTCGGGCAAGAGCACCCTGCTCAACGTCGTCGGCCTGCTCGACCAGCCCACCGAGGGCGAGCTCTACCTGCTCGGGCAGGCGACGCGGCGCATGGACGACGAGGGCCGCACGCGGCTGCGGCGCGAGTCGATCGGCTTCGTGTTCCAGTTCCACCACCTGATCCAGGCCTTCACCGCGCTGGAGAACGTGCTGATGCCGCTGATCGTCGCCGGCGGCAAGCCCACGCCGGTGCAGGTCGCGCACGGCCGCGCGCTGCTGGCCTCGGTCGGGCTGGCGGGCCTGGAGCAGCGCAAGCCCGACCAGCTTTCCGGCGGCCAGCAGCAGCGCGTGGCGGTGGCCCGCGCCCTGGTGACGCGCCCGGCCCTGCTGCTGGCCGACGAACCGACGGGCAACCTCGACAGCCAGTCGGCCGCCGAGGTGTTCGCGCTGTTCCGCCGCTTCAACCGCGAGTTCGGCTGCGCGGTGCTGCTGGTGACCCACGATCCGCGCCTGTCGGAGCAGTGCGACCGGACCATCATGCTGGCCGACGGCCGCATCGCCAGCGACGTGCACCGCTAGCCGCGGAAGGTCTGCAGGTGCACGCTGGTCTCGCTGGCGCTTACGCCGGCGATGCCGCGGATGCGCTCGAGCGTGGCCGAGAGTTCGGCCAGGCTGTCCACGCGCAGTTCGGCCAGCAGGTCCCAGCGACCGTTGGTGTCGTGCAGGGCGTACACGCCCGGCTCACCCAGCAGGGCGCGGATGACGTGGTGCTGGTTGCCCTCGACCGCCAGCGAGGTCCAGGCGCGGATCTCGCCCGGGGTGGCGTCGGGGCGCAGGCGCACGGTGTAGCCGCTGATCACGCCGTCGCGCTGCAGCCGGGCCATGCGGTTGGTGATCGTGCCCCGGGAGACGCCCAGGGCCTGGGCGAGGTCGGCCACGGCGGCGCGGCCGTCGTGGCGGAGCTTGGCGATCAGGCGGCGGTCGAGGTCGTCCATCCTGGGCATCCCGTCAGCGGATGCTGACGTTTTAGCAGGTTCCTGGCGATTCTTGTGCATTCCTGCCGTTTCGCGCTGACGGCCGGGTCCGGACAATGCCCCCATCGCCCGCCCTTCCGGAGACCGCCCATGGCCATGACCCAGCTCACCGTGCAGGACCTGTCCCGCATCGTCGCCACCTACGGCCTGCCGACCCTGCTCGGCCGCCTGGTCGACTACCTCGAGGCCGACTTCCGCCGCTGGCCGGAGTTCGACAAGAGCCCGCGCGCGGCCGCGCACTCGCCGCTGGGCGTGATCGAACTGATGCCGGTGGCCGACGCGAAGGAGTACAGCTTCAAGTATGTCAACGGCCACCCGGGCAATACGAAGCACGGCCTGTCCACCGTGGTCGCCTTCGGCGTGCTGGCGGACATGGACACCGGCATGCCCTCGCTGATCAGCGAGCTCACGCTGACCACCGCGCTGCGCACGGCCGCGACCTCGGTGATGGCGGCCAAGGTGCTGGCGCGCAAGGACGCGAAGACCATGGCGCTGATCGGCAACGGCGCCCAGGGCGAGTTCCAGGCGCTGGCCTTCCACCACCTGCTGGGCATCGAGGAGATCCGCGTGTTCGACACCGACCCGGCCGCCACCGACAAGCTGGTGCGCAACCTGGCCGCCGCCGCGCCCGCCCTGCGGGTGGTGCGCAGCGCCGGCGTGGCCCAGGCCGTGCGCGGCGCCGACATCGTCACCACGGTGACCGCCGACAAGGCCAATGCCGACATCCTCACCGCCGACATGATCGAGCCGGGCATGCACATCAACGGCGTCGGCGGCGACTGCCCGGGCAAGACCGAGCTGGCGGCCGACGTGGTGGCCAAGTGCTCGGTGTTCGTGGAGTTCGAGCCGCAGTCGCGCATCGAGGGCGAGGTGCAGCAGATGCCGGCCGACTTCCCGGTGACCGAGCTGTGGCGCGTGCTGGCGATGCAGGCCGCGGGCCGCCGCCATGGCGCCGAGGTCACGCTGTTCGATTCCGTGGGCTTCGCGCTCGAGGATTATTCGGCGCTGCGCCTAGTGCGCGACTGCGCGAAGGAGCTGGGGCTGGGCCAGGCGGCCGGGCTCATCCCGGAGCTGCGCGATCCCAAGGATCTGTTCGGCGAGCTGGTGGCGGCGCCGGCGGTGCCGGTGGTGCGGGCGGCCTGAAAAACGGAAGGCCGCCTTTCGGCGGCCTTTTCCCTCTCCCTGCCCTCTCCCGCGAGGGGAGAGGGGGACATCTTTACCACTCGACCTCGGCCATGGAGCAGTTCAGGCCCGAGCCGATGCCGAGCAGGGCGACGCGGTTGCCCTTCTTCAGGCGGCCCATTTCCTTGAGCTTGCTCAGCACGATCGGCACCGAGGCCGGGCCGATGTTGCCGTGCTCGTGGAAGATGGTCATGACCTTCTGCGGGTCGATGCCGAAGGCCTTGATGAAGGCCTGGGTGTGCACCTGCGAGACCTGGTGGATGACGAACTCGTCGAGCTCGTCCACCACCCAGCCCAGGGCCTGGCGCGCGGCGCCGAAGGTGGCCTGGGCCAGCTTCAGGCCCTCGATCAGCAGCATGCGGGTGTCGGTGACCATGCGGTCGAGGTTGCCGCGGCACAGGGTGTTCCACTGCGTGGCGGCCTTGGTCACGCCGCCCTTGTAGCGCGGCGCGTCCGGGGTCAGCTCGCTGCGCGAGAGCACCATCGCGGCGGCGCCGCAGCCGAGCGTGAGCGTGGCCAGCTCGCTGCGGAACTGCTCCTCGGTGACGTCGGGCTGGCTCATGCGCTCGAGCGTCTTCTTGTACGCGAGGTTGGCGGTCTCGCCGTCGACGACCAGGGCGTACTCGATCTCGCCGCGTTCGATCATGCGGCTGGCGATGTCCATGCCGTTGAGGAAGGCGAGGCAGGCGTTGGCGACGTCGAAGTTCTGGCAGTTCTCGCCCAGGCCCAGGTTGCCCGAGACGATCGAGGCGGTGGAGGGCTCGAGGAAGTCGCGGCTGACCGAGGTGTTGACCAGCAGGCCGATCTTGGCGCGGTCGATGCCGGCGTCGGCGATGGCCTTCTCGGCGGCGAGCGTGGCGGCGTCGGAGGCCTGGACCTCGTCGTCCCAGAGGCGGCGGGCGTAGATGCCGGCGATGTCCTGCAGGACGTCGGTCTTGATGCCCAGCCGGTCCATCGTGGGCTGCAGGCGGGCATTGATCTCGGCCGAGCTCAGGCGGTGCGGGGCATCCACATGGGCCAGGCCGGCGATGGAAACGTGCTGGAACAGCATGGCAGGTTCGCCTAGGGGGAAACCCGCGCACGTTACCCGGTTCGGCCCCCCCGCTCAACTTCACGGGGGGCCGGATGTGAAGACGCGTGGCGCGCGCCTCAGTCCTCGATGGGGAAGGTCTGGGCCTCGCCCTCGGGCGCCGGCCGTGCCGCCGGCAGGGTGCCGATGCGGGCGCTGCCGCAGCGGAAGGCGCTGAAGCGCTGCTCGCCGTCGGCCGGGTCGGCCTTGGGCTGGACGGTGTCGGCGCCCAGGCCCGGGGCCTCGTTGCGGGCCAGGGTCTCGAGCTCGTCGCGCACGCGGATCTCGTTGCGCTCATAGGGTCCGAGGCGGTTCTTCACCGAGACGGCGATCTCGCCGCGGCGCTCGCAGGCGGACATGTCCTGGCCGGCGCGCGCGACGCGCACCTCGGCGCCACCGGGGGCCATCTTCACCCAGGTGCAGCCGGACAGCGCGGCCAGCAGGGCGGCGGAAAGAATCGGCAGGCGCATGGTCGGTCCTCGTTCGGATGGTGTTCGGGGGCTGGAAACAGCACGGCCGGGATTGTCGCCCCGGCCGTGCTGAACACTCAATGACACCGGGCGCTTACTTGCGCGCCACCGGCTTGCCGTCGGCGTCGATCACCTGCACCTCGCCGAGGTTGAGCGCGCGCACGGCGGCCTCGGTCTTGGACAGGTCGCCCACCACGACCCAGGTCAGGGCCTGCGGCTGCAGCGTCGCCGCGGCCGACTGCACCACGGCCGGGGTCAGGCCCTCGATCTTCGCCTTGCGCTGCACGACGTAGTCGTCCGGACGCTGGTAGCGCACGATGCCGCCGATGGCGCCGAGCACGGCGTTGGCGGTCTCGTACGAGCCGGGCAGGCTGCGGATCTCGGTGGCCTGGATCTTGGCCACTTCCTCCGGCTTCGCCGGCGCCTTGGCGGTGGCGTAGTCGGTGATCTCGCGCTGCAGCTCGCGGATCGACTCGGCGGTCTTGTCGATCTGCACGGCCGCGAAGGCCAGCCACGGGCGCTGGCCCTTGGCCGCCTGCACGAAGCTGTAGGAGCCGTAGGCCCAGCCCTTGTCCTCGCGCAGGTTCATGTTCAGGCGCGAGCTGAATTCGCCGCCGAGCACGGCGTTGGCGATCTCGAACTCGATCGCCTGCGGGTCCATGGTCGAGGGCGCGAGCTGGCCGACGAAGACGTTGGCCTGGATCGCGCCCGGCTGGTCGACCAGGAACACGCGCGGCTTGGACGGCAGGGCCACCGGGGCCGGCACCGGCGCGACCGGGGCGGCGCCTTCGCCGCGCCAGCTGCCCAGGTGCTTCTCGAGCACCGGGGTGATCTCGGCCAGCGTGGTGTCGCCGACGATCACGAGCGTCGCGCCCTCCGGACGCACCCAGGCGCGGTGGTGCGCGGCCAGGTCGTCGCGGGTGAGCGAGGCGATCGAAGCCTCGTCGCCGCTGCCGCTGAACGGGATGGCGTAGGCATGGCCCTGGCCGTAGAGCAGCGGCGGCAGCAGGCGCAGCGCCGCCGAGTTCGGGCGGGCCTTCTCCTGCTTGATGCCGGCGATCCAGCTGGCGCGCACGCGCTCGATTTCCTTCTCGTCGAAGCGCGGCTCGCGCAGCATCGTGGCGAACAGGCCGACGGAGTCGTCCAGGTTCTCCTTCAGCGCCGACAGGTAGGCGCTGGAACCATCGAGGCTGGCGCTGGCCGAGAGGTTGGCGCCCAGGGCCTCGGCGCGGTCGGCGAAGGCCAGCGCGTCGTAGGTCCCCGCGCCCTCGTCGAGCATGCCCAGGGTGAAGCTGGCGGTGCCGAGCTTGCTGCCGGCGTCGGCCACGTAGCCGCCGGGCAGCAGCAGGTTCATCTGCACCACCGGCAGGCCCTTGCGCTCGGCCAGGATCAGCTTGATGCCGTTGGAGAGCTCGCCGCGCTGCAGGGCCGGGAAGCCCAGGGCCGGGAACTCGGTCGTCTTGGGCACGCCCTGGCTGCGGTCGACGCCGGTGGCGACGGTCGTGTACTTCGGGTCGGCGGCGGGCACGGCGGCCATGGCCGGGTGCTCGACGCTCGGCTCCTCGGCGGTCGGCACGCGCTCGCCCGGGGTGACGACGATGGTGTGGTCGCCCTGCGACAGCCAGCGCTTGCCGGCGGCCTGCAGGTCGGCGGCGGTGGCGGTTTCGATCAGGCGCAGGCTCTCGCGGAAGCAGCCCGGGTCGCCGGTGAACACGGCGCACTCGGCCAGGGCGTCGGCCTTGCCGCCGAAGCCGCCGATGCGCTCGATGCCGCGCACGAAGCCGGCCTTGAACACGGTGCGGGCCTGCTCGAGCTCGGCCGCGGTCGGGCCCTCGGCCAGCAGGCGCGCCATCTCCTCGTCCAGCGCCTTCTCGACGGCGGCGGTGTCCACGCCCTGCTTGACGTCGACCTGGATGAAGAACAGGCCGCCGAGCTGGTTCGGCCAGCTGCCGGCGGAGACGTTGTCGGCGAGCTTGTCCTGGAACACCAGGCGCTTGTCCAGGCGCGAGCTGCGCGAGCCACCCAGCACCTGAGACAGCAGCTGCAGGTACTCGACGTCGGCCTGGCCGTACTCGGCGGTGTTCCAGGCGCGGTAGACGCGGGCCTGCGGCACGCGGTCGCTGAACTCGTCGCGGGTGGAGGTGGTGCGCGGCGCCGGGTCGACCTTCGGCTGGGCCATGGTCGGGCCGGCCGGGATGTCGCCGAAGTACTTGGTCACCTTCTCCTTCGCGGTGGCCACGTCGATGTCGCCGGCCAGCACCAGCACGGCGTTGTTCGGGCCGTACCAGGTCTTGAAGAAGTTCTGCACGTCGGCCAGCGACGCGGCGTTGAGGTCGGCCATCGAGCCGATGGTCGTCCAGCTGTACGGATGGCCCTTCGGGTAGCTGGCCTTGAGCAGGCGCTCGAAGACCTGGCCGTAGGGCTGGTTCTCGCCCTGGCGCTTCTCGTTCTGCACGACGCCGCGCTGCTCGTCGAGCAGCTCCTGCGTCACCGCGCCGAGGAAGTGGCCCATGCGGTCGGACTCCATCCACAGCGCCATGTCGAGCGCGGTGGTGGGCACGTTCTGGAAGTAGTTGGTGCGGTCGGAGTTGGTGGTGCCGTTCTGGTCGGTGGCGCCGACCATCTCGAAGGGCTCGAAGAACTCGCCGCGGTAGTTCTCGCTGCCCTGGAACATCAGGTGCTCGAACAGGTGCGCGAAGCCGGTGCGGCCGGGCAGCTCGTTCTTGGCACCGACGTGGTACCAGATGTTCACCGCGACGATCGGCGCCTTGCGGTCGGTGTGCACGATCACGCGCAGGCCGTTGGGCAAGGTGAACTGCTCGAACGGGATGTCGGCGACGGGCGCGGCGGCCTCGACGGTGGCCGCGGCTGCGGCGGGCGCGGAGGGCGTGGTCTGGCAGGCGGCGCCGGTGAGGGCGATGGCGAGGGCGAGGGCAAGCGCGCGGGCGCGCGGGCGGTGCAGCGGGTTCATCCGGGTTCCTTGCAAGGCGGTCCGATGGACGGGGCCCCGAATCCTAGCCTGCATTGACGGGCCATACACTAGGCCGGGGGGCATAGTCGGCCATGGCCACGCACCGCGAACTGCACATCGCCTTCACATGCGCCGCCGCGCTCGCCGCGTCGCTGGCCTGCGCGCCCGCGGCACGCGCCGGGCTCAGCCTCGAGGAGGGCATCGCGCGCGACACCGGCGGCGATGGCCTGCTCTACGTCGAGCAGCACCTGGTGCGGCGCGAGGGTGGCCGTCCGCTCGAGCGCCTGGTGGTCTACCGCTGCGCCGACGGCACGCCGTTCGCGCGCAAGCAGGTGGATTACCGGCAGTCCGTGCTCGCGCCGGCCTTCAGCCTCGAGGACGCGCGCATGGGCTACCGCGAGGGCCTGCGCCGCACGCGCGGCCCGGGCGAGGTGTTCGTGCGCGAGGAGGCCGGCGCGGCCGAACGCGCCGCCGCGCTCGATCCGATGACCGGCGTGGCCGACGCGGGCTTCGACGAGTTCGTGCGCCAGCACTGGGACGCGCTGATGGCCGGCGAGTCGGTGCCGCTGCATTTCGCGGTGCCGTCGCGGCTCGAGAGCCTGGGCTTCCGGATCCGCCGGGTCGGCGACGCCGTCGTGGCGGGCGAACCCGCCGTGGTCCTTCGCCTGGGCCTGGGCGGCTGGCGCGGCTGGATCGCCCCGCGCATCGACGTGGCCTACGGCCGCGACAGCCGGCGCCTGCTGCGCTTCGAGGGCCTGGGCAACCTGCGCGACGACCGCGGCGAGCGCCAGCTCGAGGCACGCATCGACTTCCCGCGGCCCGGCCGCCCGGCCGACGAGGCCCTCTGGCAGCGCTTCGCCCGCGAGCCGCTGTCCGCCTGCCGTGTCCGGGCCTAGCGTCCGGACACCCGGACAGTCTGCAAGTCGTTGATGCCAAAGGGATGCAACCTTTGGCACGGCCCGTGCATCGGGTAGCTCGTAACCCGATCCCGGAGCCGACCATGTCCCTCGCCACCCACCTCCGCCGCAGCCTGGCCGCCCTGCCCCTGCTGGCCCTGGCCGCCACCGCCGCCGTGGTCGAGCCGCCCGCCCTGGGCGAGGACCTGGGCGCGGCGCTGGCCGAAGGCTGGACCTGCGAGGCCACCCCGCGCCCGGCCGGCGCCCTGGGCCTGGCCCGCATGCCCGGCGACCTGGCCGTGGTGGGCCGCCGCCTCTACTGCGCCGGCTGAGCCCGCCGTCGCGGCGATAATGCCGCGATGCTGCACGTCATCCTCTTCCAGCCCGAGATCCCGCCGAACACCGGCAACGTCATCCGCCTGTGCGCCAACACCGGCGCGCACCTGCACCTGGTCGAGCCCCTGGGCTTCGCGCTCGACGACGCCCGCCTGCGCCGCGCCGGCCTCGACTACCACGAGTGGGCCAGCCTTCGCGTCCACCCCTCGCTCGACGATTGCCTGGCCGCGCTCGGCCAGCCGCGTCTGTTCGCGTTCAGCGCGCGTTCCAGCGCCCGCTTCGACCAGGTCGCCTTCCAGCCCGGCGACGCCCTGCTGTTCGGCCCCGAGACCCGGGGCCTGCCGGACGAGGCGATGGCGCGGGTGCCCGCCGACAGGCGCCTGCGCCTGCCCATGCGACCCGGACAGCGCAGCCTGAACCTGTCCAACGCGGTGGCGGTGGCGGTGTTCGAGGCCTGGCGCCAGTTCGGCTACCCGGGGGCCGGGGGGCATGACTGACGACAGGGGGAGGGCGGTTTCGGCCGGTTGTTAATGATCCGTTACGGTGCACTTCCCATACTCGGCCCTGCCCAAACGGCATTTCCCCACAGCAAGGAAGAAAAACCATGAAGCGTTCCCTGATTGCCCTGGCCCTCGTCGCCATGCTGCCGCTGGCCGCCCAGGCCGACGACAACCTGAGCTACACCTACGTCGACGCCGGCTACGTGAACATCGACGGCGACGCCGACGGCTTCGGCGTGCGCGGCTCCTTCGAGTTCGGCGACTCGGGCTTCTACGGCCTGGCCGGCTACAACCAGGTCGAAGTCGACGGCATCGGCATCGACATCGACAACTTCGAAGTCGGCTTCGGCTATGCCCACGGCCTGACCGACCGCATGGACCTGATCGCCGAGGTGGCCTACCTCAACACCGACGTGCAGTACTTCGGTGACCTGGACGGCTACCGCACCTCGATCGGCCTGCGCGGCTCGTTCACCGAGAACTTCGAGGGCCTGGTCAAGGCCAACTACATCGACGGCAGCGACTTCGACGGCGACTTCTCCGGCACCGTCGGCGCCCAGTACAAGTTCAACCAGACCTGGGGCCTGGTCGGCGAGGTCGAGTTCAACGACAACGCCGAGACCTACCTGGTCGGCGTGCGCGCCAGCTTCTGATCCACGGCGCCATCCGCGGTACCTGGACGCCCGGCGAAAGCCGGGCGTTCTTCTTTCCGGACAAGGCCTTGGCCTGTCCGCTTCCGCCCTGTTTCCACGTATTGGAAGGTCGGGTGGCGCATACCACCCCCTCCTTCAACGTTGAACGATAACTACGAGACCCATCCCAATGCGCAAGCACCTCCTGCCCCTGGCCCTGCTGGCCACCCTGCCGCTGTCGGCCGCCGCCACCGAGATCAGCTACGACTACGTCCAGCTCGACTACATCCACTTCGACGGTGACGAGAGCGCCGACAACGCCCGCCTGACCGGCTCGGCCACCCTCGGCGACACCCACTTCTACCTGACCGGCTCGTACATGCCGGAAGGCGACATGCCGCACTACAGCCATACCGACGACGGCTTCGACATGTCCTCGTTCGGCGTGGGCTACTACTGGAACCTGGCCGACGCCACCACCCTGCACGTGCAGGGCTCCAGCCAGCACGACGGCTGGACCGGCGACAACGCCCTGCGCCTGGACGTGGGCGTGCGCCACGCCATCGGCGACAACTGGGAGATCGGCGGCGGCGTAGCCTACCTCGACCACGACTACACCTACTACGGCGAGCAGTTCCTGGTGAACGTCAACGCCCAGTACAAGTTCAACGACACCTGGGGCCTGGTGCTGGCCGCCGAGTTCGGCGACTACACCGACGAGGACTACGACACCACCTTCGACAAGGTGTACACCCTCGGCCTGCGCGCCAGCTTCTGATCCCCGGATCGAAGCGATGCAAGCAAGAAGCCCGGCGCGAGCCGGGCTTCTTTTTTGCCCGCGTCCAGCGCGGGCCGGCGGGACCGGCGGCGGGCCTCAGCCCAGCACGCCCTCGGGATACTCGGGCTTTTGTTCGCGCGCGAGCAGCAGCTTCAGGCCCTCGACCGGGGTGATGCGTTCGTGCAGCACCTCGCGCACCAGGGCCGAGATCGGCAGCTCGATGCCGTGGCGCTCGGCCAGGCGCATGACCTCGTCGGCGGTCTGCACCGACTCGACCACCTGGCCGATGGCCGCGACGGCGTCCCGGATGGACTGGCCGCGGCCCAGGGCCAGGCCCAGGCGGCGGTTGCGCGAGAGGTCGCCGGTGCAGGTCAGCACCAGGTCGCCCAGGCCGGCCAGCCCCATCAGCGTTTCCGGACGGCCGCCGAGCGCGACGTTCAGGCGCAGCATCTCGTTGAGGCCGCGGGTGATCAGGCCGGCGCGGGCGTTGAGGCCCAGCTGCATGCCGTCGGCGACGCCGGTGGCGACCGCCAGCACGTTCTTCATGGCGCCGCCGAGCTCGGCGCCGAGCATGTCGTTGCCGGTGTAGGCGCGGAAGGTCGGGCCGTGCAGCGATTCGGCCACCGACTGGGCGAAGGCCTCGTCGTCCGAATGCACGGTGACGGCGGTGGGCAGCCCCATCGCCACTTCCTTGGCGAAGGACGGCCCGGTGACCACGGCCAGCGGCACGCCGGCGCCGAGCACGTCGCCCGCGACCTCGTGCAGGAAGCGGCCCGAGCCGGGCTCGAAGCCCTTGGTCGCCCAGGCCACGCCGGCGTGCGCGCGGCGATGCGGCGCCAGCGCGTGCAGGGTTTCGGTGAAGGCGTGGCTGGGCGTCACCACCA
>VFQN01000347.1_pt1 | contig 91805 bp, 106 predicted proteins | sample 3512371 | NCBI WGS metagenome assembly VFQN01 (sample SAMN10412370, study PRJNA504923) | tailings metagenome | isolation source: Replicate 2 from Balatoc abandoned mine | place: Philippines: Itogon, Benguet | collected 2017-08-28
GACTTCCGATGTTCAGCGTCACCTCACAAGGCGGCCCTCACCGTGGGCTTACCATGTCCTCGACCATCCGCAGGCTGAGAGGGAAGCGGAAATAAAGCCAAACAGCCTGGGCAATAATTTCGGCAGGAAAGCGATGGCGGCGATAGAGGGGATTACGGTAGGTCATAGCCCATAATCGCACAACGAATTTCACGCCTCGTTAAGTTGACGATGCCTTGGAAGGGGTTGATCGGAAAGTCCGACTGAGATTTCATGCGGCGCTATTTTGGATCCGGATGCGGGTTTCCAAATTGGGAATTTAGAGCTTGTTTCCAAATTGGGAACGCGATATATAGGAGCCAACGTGAACGTTATCGCTAAGTCTGCGTTGGTCAATTTCTGGAGCGACCTGCCGAAAGGAGCGCCAAGAGAGACTGCTGAAGCGGCAATGACGGAATGGTATGCAACCGCGTCAAAGGCAAGCTGGGGCAATTTCAGTGAGCTGAAAAAAACTTTCAACTCGGCCGACATCGTCGCGGGCAACAAAGTCATCTTCGACGTGGGTGGCAACAAATATCGCATTGTGGGTTTGGTCGCATTTCGGACGAAGCGGATTTTCGTTCTGTTTGTCGGGACGCATGCCCAGTATGACGCGATTGACGTAGCAAAACTCTGATGGGAGGAAAGTCGACATGTTGAATTTGAAAGCTTTCCGAACCCTTCAGAGCGAAGACGAGTACAACGCCGCATTGAAGGAAGTCCGGCCGTATTTCGAGAGCGAACCTGAAGAAGGCACTGAAGAAGCGGCTCATTTTGACGCGCTCGTTCTTCTGATCGAACAGTATGAAGGCAGAAACTACCCGATCCCGGCTGCGAGCCCGGTGGAGGTGGTCAAGTCGGTGATGGCCGCTAACAACTACACTCGTGCGGATCTCGTAGCCGTTATCGGCTCTAAAGCGCGGGCTGCCGATCTTCTGAACGGCAAGCGGGAGATCAATCTCGAGCAGATTCGAAAGCTCAGCAAGGAATGGAATATTCCAGCTGGGGCGCTGATTGGAGACGTCGCTGCCTAGTAGGCGATACTGTTTTGGGGCCGAGAGGGGTTTGTACGCTTCGCCTTGGCCCTATGCTCCTACAACTGCAAAGCTCCTCGGCATCCGCTGCAACTGCACTCGATTCGTTCCGCAATGATCGGCTTGAGTTGGGAATTAATGAAAATTCCGGCTCTTGACCTTCAGCCGATCTATCAAGCGGTCCGGTAGGTAGATATCACGCGATGGCGCCGCCGCCTTCGGCCGCTCGCGAGGATCGGGCGCACCGTTACCGTGTGCGAACTCATCTCCTCGGCCATGAGGCAAAGGAAACTGCTCATCCCGCTCGCCGAGCCGGCCGAGATCGTCCGACAGGTCGAACAGCCGCTGCGCCACAAGATGGACGACTTCCCCTTCCCGCTGAATCTTACCGTTGATCGCCATCATCGAAGACGAGAGAAGAACGCGGCGCTGGCGCTCGAACAGCGTCGGCCAGACCACCGCGTTGACGATGCCGGTCTCGTCCTCGAGGGTCAGAAACATGACGCCCTTGGCCGAGCCCGGCCGCTGGCGCACGAGCACCAGGCCGCCGGTCATCAGCCAGCGACCGTCGCGCGTCCCCATGGCCTCGGCGCATGTGACCATGCCCTTCTGGCGAAGGTCATTGCGGAGGAAGGCGATCGGGTGCTGACGAAGGGTGAGGCCGGTGTGGGCATAGTCCTCGACGACCTCGTGCCCTGCCCTCATCGAGGGTAGGGCGACAGAGGGCTCCAGCACTTCCGCGACCTTGCGCGCTTCGCGCTCGGCCGCCGCCGCCCAAAGCTCAAGTGGCTCGTCACGCAGGCCCTTGATCGACCATAGCGCGTCGCGGCGCTGGAGCTGCAGGGACGGAAGAAACGCATCGGCCTCGGCGAGTTTCACCAGCGCGGCCGTCGGCACGCCCGATCGCCGCCAGAGATCATCGGCAGAGGAGAAAGGTTCGTCAGCGCGTGCGGCCACGATGCGAGCGGCATCTGCCGTCGAGAGACCTTTGACCACCCGCATGCCGAGACGGACGGCGCAATGACGGCCTCCTTCTATTTCCTCGAGCGTGCAGTCCCAGCGCGAGGCATTGACGCAGACGGGCCTGATCACGACGCCGTGCTGAGCGGCATCCCTCACGATCTGGGTTGGCGCGTAAAATCCCATCGGCTGCGAGTTCAAGAGCGCGGCGCAGAAGGCATCGGGGTGGTGACATTTGACCCAGCTCGAGGCGTAGGCAATCAACGCGAAACTGGCGGCGTGGCTCTCCGGAAAGCCATAGGAGCCAAAGCCTTCGAGCTGCGAAAACGTGTTCTCCGCGAATTCGGCCGAGTAACCGTTCTTGACCATGCCGGCGACCAATTTGTCCTTGAACTTCGAGACGCCGCCCGAGAACTTGAAGGTCGCCATCGATTTCCGCAATTGGTCGGCCTCGCCGCCGGAAAAGCCAGCGCAGACCATCGCCACCTTCATCGCCGACTCCTGAAACAGCGGGATGCCAAGCGTTTTCGACAGCACCGCCTCCAATTCGGGCGTCGGATAGTCAACTGGCTCCTTGCCCTCGCGCCGGCGCAGATAGGGATGCACCATGTCGCCCTGGATCGGCCCCGGTCGCACGATCGCCACTTGGATCACCAGGTCGTAAAATGTGCGGGGCTTCAGGCGCGGCAACATCGACATTTGCGCCCGGCTTTCGATCTGAAATGTACCCAAAGTATCTGCCTTGCGGATCATCGCGTAGGTGCGAGGATCCTCGGAAGGAATGGACGCGAGATCCCACACCTCGCCCTTGTGCTCGGCCATCAAGGCGAAGGCCTTGGCCATGCAGGTCAGCATGCCCAACGCCAACACGTCCACCTTCATGAACTTGAGCGCCTCGATGTCGTCCTTGTCCCATTCGATCACCTGGCGATCGTCCATGCGCGCCGGCTCGATCGGCACGAGATCATCGAGCCGGTCATGCGTCAGCACGAACCCGCCCGGATGCTGGCCGAGATGACGCGGCGTGCCCATAAGCTGCCGCGCCAGTTCCAGCGTCAGTTTCAAGCGATAATCGGCGGCGTTGAGGTTGTTTTCCTGGATCTGGCGTTCGGACACGCCTTCCGACCAGCCCCAGACGCCGGACGACAGTTGTCCGATCATGTCCTCGGGCAGGCCAAGCGCCTTGCCGACGTCACGCAGGGCGCCCTTCGCCCTATATCGTGTGACGGTCGAACAGAGCGCGGCCTTGCTGCGGCCGTAGGTGTTGTAGATCCACTGGATGACTTCCTCCCTCCTCTCGTGCTCAAAATCCACGTCGATATCCGGTGGTTCGTCCCGCTCCTGGCTGAGGAAGCGCTCGAAGAGGAGGTCGTTGGTGTCGGGGTCGATGGAGGTGACGCCCAGGCAATAGCAGACGGCGGAGTTGGCGGCCGAGCCCCTGCCCTGGCAAAGAATCCCTTTCGACCGGGCGAAGCGCACAATCGAAAAGACCGTGAGAAAATAGGGCGCATAGTTCATGACCCGGATCAGCTCCAGCTCGTCGTCCAGGGACTTTCGAACCTTGTCGGGAACACCCTCGGGATAGCGGTCGGCCGCCCCCTCCCAGGTGAACTTGACCAGCGACTGCTGCGGATCGAGACCGGGGACGATCGCCTCTTCCGGATATTGGTATTGCAGTTCCTTAAGGTCGAACTTGCAGCGCTCGACGATTTCGCGCCCGCGCGCCAAGGCTTCCGGATACTCGGCAAACAGCCGGTGCATTTCCTCCGGCGTTTTGAGAAAGCGGTCGGCGTGCCTTTCGCGGTCGAAGCCGACATCATCGATTGTCGTGCGGGTGCGGATGCAGGTCAGGACATCCTGCAACTGCCGGCGGCTTGGCTCATGGAACAGCACGTCGTTGGTGACGACGGTCCTCACTCTGGCGCGGGCGGCCATAGTGGCGATGCCATGCAGGCGCATCCGGTCGTTCGGCCGGCGTCGCAGGCACAGGCTGACATAGGCCCGATCACCGAACAGCTCGGCCATCTTGCGCAGCTGCACGCCGCAGGTCTCGTCGGCTTCGTCTGGTACGAGCACGCCGATTATGCCAGCCGCGTGCAGGGCAACATCTGCGAAATCGATCAGGCACTTGCCCTTGCCGCCGCGGGCCTTGCCGAGCGACAACAGTCGCGTCAGGCGCGAATAGGCCGGACGGTCCATGGGATAGACGAGGATCGACATGCCGTAGGTCAGATCAAGACGGCAGCCGACGACCAGGCGAATGCCGGTGGCCTTGGCCGCCTCCCAGGCGCGCACGATGCCGGCCAGGCTGTTGCGATCGGCGACGCCGACGGCCTCGATGCCAAGCGCGGCCGCCGCCGCGAACAGTTCCTCGGCGCTGGACGCCCCGCGCAGGAACGAGAAATGCGTCGTGACCTGCAGCTCGGCATAGCGTGTCATCCAAACACCCCATGCACGAACCACAGATGCGAGCCGGTTGCCGGATCGATGCCGTCGCCGGCGCGATAGAGCCAGTAGCGTTCGCCAAGCTCGTCCTCGACCACAAAATAGTCCCTGACCGCCTGGAACTCGCGCGGCCGGCGCCACCACTCCCCAAAAATCCGTTCCGGGCCGTCGGCGCGCACAACCTTCCGGCGCTTGCCGCGCCAGGTGAACACCGCAGGCGGCTGGTCCGGCAGGAGGGCGATCACCTCGATGTGCTCCGGGTGCGCGAAGAGCCGCGTCGGCCGCGGCCATTTGACGGCCCAGGCCTCGCCGACGTCAGGCGCGGTCGCCGCGATGCGCCGGACTGAACGCTCCGGTACATCGGAGCCGACGGGCGCGACCCGAAAAAGCCGGTGCCCGCGATTGCCGAGAATATCGACCAGCGGGGTGATGTCGGCAACCTCCTCCTCGATCAGCGAGGAAGCGACCTGACGCTCCTCCAGCGGCTCGGCGAAGACGGCGACCAGCACCAGCTTCTCTATGCCAAAACCGGGATCGATGGTCTCGATGCGGTCGCAGAGCAGCTTCGACAGCCGCGCCGGGTCGCGAACGGGTTTGGCAAGACCGGCGCGGAGATGCTGGCGCGTATTGTCGACGCGATGGATGAAGAGATCGCAGCGTCGCGCGCCAAGGCCGTTTTCCGCCAGCCGCGCCGAGAGCTGGCCGACCAGCCGGCGGACATATTTGGCGATGGTCTCGGGCGCGCCGATCGGTTCGGCAAAATTCTTCGAGACCTCAATCAGTTCCGGCGTGCGGATCGGCTCGATCGGTTCGGCGATGCGGCCGAATATCTGATCGAGGCGACGTGCCGGTTCCGGCCCGAACCGCAACGTCAGCGGTGCGCGCGGCATGGCGGAAAGCTGGCCGACCGTATCGATCCCGAGAACACGCAGGCCCTGGACGATCTCCGCCGGTAGCCGCAGGGCGGCGATCGGCAGGTCGATGACCGCTTTCGTCACATTGTCCACCGGCACGACGGTCGTTTCTGCCGCCAGCAGCCGGGCGAGCGCATGCGCGGCGCCCCAGGTGTCGGCCAAGGCGACACGCGCTGTCAGCCCGCGGCCGCGCAACAGATTGACGAGACCCGACACGAGCAGCGCCTCGCCGCCGTGCAGGTGATCGGCTCCCTCCGTATCGATGACGAGACCGTCGGCGCCATCGACGGCGACGACGGGGCTATATTGCCGGAGCGTCCAGAGCGCCAGCCGCTCCAGGGCCGCGGCGTCCTCGGCCGGGGCCGCATCGACCATGAGGAGATCGGCGACCATGGCCTGAGCTTTGCTGGCCGCCATGCCAATGCGCAGGCCAAGCTTCTGAGCTGTCGGATCGGCGGCGGAGATCCAGCGTTTCGAGCCGCTGCGGGCAACCACGACCAGCGGCTTGTCAGCCGGCAAGGCTTCGCCGGCGCGCCGTCTGATCCGCTCGGTCGATAGCTGTGGGAAGTAGACAGATACGACCCTTGGCATCGGGGGCTCCAATTTCGAATTCGGCGCATTCGCCGGCCTTGACGCGCATCAGTTCCGCCAGCCAGCGCGCCCTTCCGACGCCGGCCACCGGCAGTCTTTGCGATGGCAAGGTGCTGATGCGCCACCGTGTCGTCGAGGCCGTCGGCTGCCCGTAGTCCGATGCCTCGTTCTGTCGTCGCCATCGCCGGAGCACGATGCCCATGGCGCCAGTTTTCTCGGCCGCCAGCTGCAGGCGCCGCGAGGCCGTCATCGGCAGACGGACGAGTTCGCCGACGACCACCGCGAGGCCACGAAACGACAAGCCCTGCTCGATCGCGTCCAGCACCTGCTCTTCACGGTCGCTTTCGCAAAACACCACGCGATCCGGAGGGAGACCGGCCTGCGTCACTGCCGGGAAAAACAGGTCCGGGCGCGCCATGCACCAGAGCACCTTGCCGCCCGCCCGCGCCGCGACGCCGGCCACGAAGAGTGCTGCTGCAGCCCCATCGACCGTCCCTCCCCCGCCGCCGGCGATTTCGTGCAGCGCCCCGAAGGCGAGCCCTCCGCCCGGCAAGGATCGGTCGACCTCGGTAACCCCGAAAGGCAGCACCTGACGCGCGCGCCGGGCGCCGCCTTCGAGCTGCTCGATGCGCTCGCGAAGCTCGGCCAGCACGGGGTTGTGGGCATGGTTTGCCACGGCAGAATTGTTACTCCCTAGGGTTTTCAGCGGTTCTTTAGGCTGATATGTTCATTATTTGTTCCGATTGCCTAACTGAGTCAATCGGGCCTCCGCTCCGGAAGTTGCCCCTCGGCTAAGTCGTTGAAACGAATCCCTTAGCTGTATCAAGGAGATATCCGGCGATCGGAGGGGTAGGAAATTTTTCTTATGGTGTCTGGGGACAAATGGCGGCGGCGCATCTTGAAAAACTCAACGACCGGCAGCGCGAAGCCGTCGAGCACGGTATCGGCCTGCCGGACGGAAAGACCGGCGGCCCGCTGCTGATCATCGCCGGCGCGGGCTCCGGCAAGACCAACACGCTGGCGCACCGCGTCGCGCACCTCATCGTCAATGGCGCCGACCCACGGCGCATCCTGCTGATGACCTTTTCTCGGCGGGCAGCTTCAGAAATGGCGCGCCGCGTGCAGCGCATCTGCCGTCAGGTGCTCGGCGACAATGTCGCCATCATGACCGACGCACTCGCGTGGGCCGGAACGTTCCATGGGATCGGCGCACGGCTGTTGCGCATGTATGCTGAGCAGATCGGTCTCAGCATCGACTTCACTATCCACGACCGCGAGGACAGCGCCGATCTGATGAACCTCGTCCGGCACGACCTTGGCTTTTCTGCCAAGCAAAGCCGTTTCCCCACCAAGAACACCTGCATCGCGATCTATTCCCGCGTGGTCAATTCCGAGGCTTCGATCAAGGAGATCCTCAAGTCGTCCTATCCCTGGGTGCTGGAGTGGGAGGAGGAGCTGAAGCAGCTTTTTGCCACCTATACGGAAGCGAAGCAGGCGCAGAACGTCCTGGATTACGACGACCTGCTGCTCTACTGGGCGCAAATGGTTTCCGAAACCGAGCTGGCCGAGGACGTCGGCAACCGCTTCGACCACATCCTCGTCGACGAATACCAGGACACCAATCGCCTGCAGGCGTCGATCCTGATGTCGCTGGCGCCGGGCGGCCGCGGCCTGACCGTTGTCGGCGACGACGCACAGTCGATCTATTCCTTCCGGGCGGCAACCATCCGCAACATCCTGGATTTCCCGAAGGAGTTCTCGCCGAAGCAGGCGGACGTCATCACGCTCGACCGCAATTATCGTTCGACCCAACCGATCCTTGCAGCGGCCAATGGCGTGATCGAATTGGCAAGGGAACGCTATACAAAAAATCTCTGGACGGACCGCGCCTCCGAGCAGCGGCCGATGCTGGTCACTGTCAAGGACGAGATCGACCAGGCCGCCTATATCGTCGAGCAGGTGCTCGCCAACCGCGAGGTGGGCATGACGCTGAAGCAGCAGGCCGTGCTGTTCCGGACCTCCAGCCACAGCAACGCGCTGGAGATCGAGCTCACCCGTAGAAACATCCCGTTCGTCAAATTCGGCGGCCTCAAGTTCCTCGACGCCGCGCACGTCAAGGACATGCTGGCGGTCATGCGATTTAGCCAAAACCCGCGCGACCGGGTTGCCGGCTTCCGGGTGCTGAAGCTGTTGCCCGGTATCGGGCCGCAGATCGCTGGCAAGATCCTCGACACGATCGCGGCTGATCCCGAGCCATTGCAGTCGCTCGCCGAAATCCCGCCGCCGGCCAAGACCGGCGACGACTGGCCCGCCTTCGTCACGCTGGTCACGGCGCTGCGAAAGGCGGAGGCTGGTTGGCCGGCGGAGATCGGCACGGTGCGGATGTGGTACGAGCCGCATCTCGGCCGTATCCATGAGGATGCCGACACCCGCAAGGACGACCTGCTGCAGCTCGAACAGATCGCCAGCGGCTATGCGAGCCGCGAGCGGTTCCTGACTGAACTGACACTGGACCCGCCGGATGCGACCAGCGACCAGGCCGGGGTGCCGCTGCTAGATGAGGACTATCTGATCTTGAGCACGATCCATTCGGCCAAAGGACAGGAGTGGCGCGCCGTCTACATGCTCAACGTCGTCGACGGCTGCATGCCTTCCGACCTCGGCGCCGGCACCACAGCCGAACTCGAAGAGGAGCGCCGGCTGCTTTATGTCGGCATGACTCGGGCGCGCGACAATCTCACCCTTGTCACCCCGCAACGCTTCTTCACCCACGGCCAGAACGCCCAGGGCGACCGCCATGTCTATGCGTCACGGACCCGCTTCATTCCTGCGACGCTCCTGCAGTATTTCGAGACGGTAACCTGGCCGAAGGTCTCGGCCGCCGCAAGCGAGCGCAGCGCAAATCAGATCCGCGTCGATGTTCGAGAGCGCATGCGGTCGATGTGGAAATGAGCCATGCAACAAGTCACGCCGATCGACATGATGGAGCAGAAACCGGACCGGGAGGAGCAGGTCCGGCGCATCATCCATGTGGACATGGATGCTTTTTATGCCTCCGTCGAACAGCGTGACAATCCGGAACTGCGCGGCAAGCCCGTTGCTGTCGGCGGCGCGGCCGCCCGCGGTGTCGTGGCGGCGGCGAGCTATGAAGCGCGTGTGTTCGGCGTGCGATCCGCTTTGCCATCGATCACTGCCAAGCGGCGCTGCCCGGATCTGATCTTCGTTCCGCCCCGCTTCGAAGTCTATCGAGCCGTTTCAGCCCAGATCCATGGGGTTTTCGCCGAGCATACCGACCTGATGGAGCCGCTATCGCTCGATGAGGCCTATCTCGATGTCACCGACAACAAGCAGGGAATAGCGGTCGCGACGGAGGTTGCCACCAGGATCCGTGCCCGCATCAAGGAGGTCACCGGGCTCAACGCTTCGGCCGGGATTTCCTATTGCAAGTTTCTCGCCAAAATGGCCTCTGACCTCAACAAGCCGAATGGTCAGGCGGTCATCACGCCGAAGAACGGACCGTCTTTCGTTGAGGGGCTCGCCGTCAAGAAATTTCATGGCGTCGGGCCGGCGACCGCCGCGAAGATGCAGCGGCTCGGCATATTGACCGGCGCGGACCTGAAGGCACAGTCCCTTGCATTTCTCCAGCAGCATTTCGGCAAGTCGGGCGCCTGGTACTACAACATTGCCCGTGGCATCGACGATCGGCCAGTTCGACCAGATCGGGAGTGCAAGTCCGTCGGCGCCGAAGATACCTTCATGACTGATATCTTCGAGCTGGAAGCCGCGCGTTCCGAAATCTCCCCGCTGGTCGACAAGGTCTGGCGGCATTGCGAGGCGAAGAACCTGCACGGCCGGTCCGTCACGCTGAAGGTGAAATATACCGATTTCCAGATCATCACGCGAAGCAGGACCGAAGCTGCGCCGTTCGGATCGGCGGCCGAGATCGTCGCTACCGTCCACTCCCTCCTTGCTCCGTTGTTTCCCACGGCGAAAGGGATCCGCCTTCTCGGCGTGACCCTGTCATCCTTCGGCGATGATATTGAACGGGGACCGGACGATCAGCTCCAGCTGGAGATCTAGGCGATCATTGATTGGCGCAGCCAATCGCATCGAAATCCTCAGTGCCCGCGCTAGATTATTGCCGAGCCAAGATATGACGGAGCTGCTGGAGGGATCATGTGCAACGATTATCGCCTGACGGTCGAACTGGCCTCGGTGATCGAAGAGTTCGAGCATCTTAAGATCAAAATCCGCTTCCCTGAGGGCAGGCCGAACATCGAGGCGCGCGAGGATATCAAGATCACCGATAACGCGCCGATCGTTCGCTCGGTCGAAGGCGAGCGCGGGGCCGGCGAGCTTGTCCAGCGCAGATGGAGCTGGCCCGGACCGAGCGAGAAGCCGGTCTTTAATTTCCGGTCAGAGGGCCGCGAGTTCGCCTCGAACCGGGCTTTGATCCTCAGTGATGGGTTCTATGAATTCACGGATCCGACCGAGAGAGGGAAGAAGCGGAAGGACAAATGGCTGTTTCGGAAGGTCGGTTAGCCGGTCTTCGCCATTACCGGCATTTGGCGCGAGACGGAGGAGGTCGGCGAGGCCTTCACCATGCTCACGATGGAACCCGGTCCCGATATCGCACCCTAGCACGACCGCCAGATCGTCATCCTCGAACGCGAGGCATGGGCAGATTGGCTCGATCCGTCGGTTTCGGCGAAATCGCTGATCAGACCGCTTCCGGCTGGTTCGCTTTCCGTGGAGCAGGTTGGCTGATGCGTTTCTCCTTCCCGCATAGTCACGCCTTTCCCGGCGGCGAGGTCCGCGTCGAAGATGCGGAGGCTGCGGAAGGGATGTGTGTTGTGGAGTTCGGAGACGGGATCGCCATGATCGGAGAATGGCACCCGGACGGCGACGATATTCACCTCTCGGTCCCGGCCTATCGCACGGCCCGCGGCACGGATGTCGAGGCTCGCCGCTGGCGGCTGGTCAAGGACAAGGTGGGATCCTGGCGCTCGCGGCGATCCGCGTGATCGCCCCCGTCGAAAGTCCCTCGCCTAAATGACGAAGGGCGCTCGACCCTTTCGGGGAGCGCCCTTCTGACCCGGACGAGTGCAAACGCGCGACGGATATCGTCGCTGCAGGCAGTTCATCGATGACGGGCAGTGAGCGATAGATGGGGAAAGGCATCCGGGAAATCAAGGCCGTCGGGATTGCCGCTCGCCTGGAGCGGCGCATCGAGGCAGGCATCGCAGATACCGCAGCCATCATCGTCCATCGCCTGGTCCGTTCTTCCGCAACAGATGCAGGACGTGGCCTGTCGATCGGCCTTGGTGCACCGGCGCGGCAGAATGAATTCGGTCGTGTCGTCAAAAAGGGTATCGATGGGAATTGTCTTCATCGCGGTCGTCTCCAACGATCTTGAGCACAGATAGGAGCGCTCAAAATCTTTGCAATGGCAGGGAAAGACGTCCGGCGAGATCATCTTGCCGCACGCGTCCCTGGAGCTCCAAAGGCGCGGGGAACCTTTGAAATTCCGGGACGGTTTCCCCTTAGACCATCTCCGCGCGAGGAGCAGCTTCGTGAAACTCGCCACCTACAATGTCAACGGCATCAACGGCCGGCTTCCCGTCCTTCTGCGATGGCTGGAAGAAGACGCGCCCGACATCGTCTGCCTGCAGGAGCTCAAATCGCCGGACGAGCGCTTTCCCCGGCGCGAACTCCAGCGATTGGGATACGACGCCGTCTGGCATGGGCAGAAAAGTTGGAACCGTGTCGCGATCCTCGCCAGGGATGCAACCCCCATCCTGACGCGCCGCGGCCTGCCCGGCGATCCTGACGACAGCCACAGTCGCTATATCGAGGCCGCCGTCGACGGCATCCTGGTCGGCTGCCTTTACCTACCGAACGGCAATCCCGCGCCCGGTCCCAAATTCGACTACAAGCTGCGCTGGTTCGAGCGGCTCCACACCTATGCGGCCGATCTGCTGACTCTCGATCTTCCCGTGGCGCTGATCGGCGATTTCAACGTCATGCCGACCGATCTCGACGTCTATGCACCGGAGCGCTGGCGCGACGACGCATTGTTCCGCCCCGAGGTCAGGGCGGCCTATGCGGACCTTCTCGCCCAGGGCTGGACCGACGCCGTCAGCCACCTGCATCCGAAGGGACGGATCTATACCTTCTGGAAATACTGGCGGAACTCCTTCGAACGCGATGCGGGCCTGTGCATCGATCATCTTCTCCTCAGCCCGACGCTCGCGCCTTGGCTTCGGAAGGCGAGCGTCCGGCGTGGTCTACGAGGCTGGGAGCACACCAGCGACCATGCACCGGTGATGATCGAGATAGAGCCACCATCGGATTGAGGTCAGTCGGAAGTGCGTTTGCTCGCTCGACGCTCGCGCGCACTCGCCGTTCGACGCGCCTCACGCAACTCCTCAAGGGTCGGCAGCCACCAGCCCCGCCGACGTTCTTGTTCTCCCGGTTCGACCTTCGACGGCCAGGTGTGGACAAGCTCGTCAAGCGAAGGCGTTCGCCATGTGGCCCAGACATGGTCCTCGAGAAGGGCCGGATAGAGTTCGACGATGTCTTCGCGCTCGACCAGTTCGCCGTTGCTGTCGCTCACCACGACAATACCGTAGGCCGTGGTCGCAATCGGCCGATCCGGCGGTGGCAGATCGTCAACGGGAATCGGGATGCGCCGGCGCTTGCGTTCGGCCGCCCGGAGGCGGGAGGTCCTCTCCTCGTCCGTCCCTCTACGCGCCTCGGCGCGCTTGCGTCGTTCTTCAGGCTCGCACCGCTGTGCTTCCGTCTCGATGTCATGCCAGCGCTCGACGAGATCGTCATAGGAGGCAAAAGGCACCCGCCAGACCTTGTGCTCGCCATCCCAGCGCGCGAACGGCACCTGACGGATTTCCTCGACCAGCTTGCGCGAATAGGGCGTCTTGATGCGGAACCCTTCTTTGTCAACGCCAAGATAGGGGCTAAGGATCGGCTCGAACTCGAAGGCATCCCTGCCCCTCGCATCGGCATACGGATCGACACGCGACTCTTCCCTTGCCATCCAGCGATCTATGCGCCGTCGCGCGGTCTTTCCAGGGACGAGCCACGCCATCCGCCGGTCGCTCCAGCGGGCGTGTGGAAAGGTTTCGCGAAACCGCTGTACCGTCATCCGGTCAAACGGAAACGAGACGGCGGCGCGCTCGTCGTCCTCTATGGCGTCATGGCCAATGTCGTCACCGTCAACCATCCCATTGTCTTCCAGTTACAATCCTCACAAAACGCACGCCTTCTCGAAAAGATGCAGCGAATCAAAGGCATGATCGAGACTCGCAAAAGGAGAGGCGGAGATCGCTTAAGTCATTGATTTCCGATTCTTTTCGATGCGGAGCAAATTCGCAAATGATTCGCTTGACTCGTTTTGGTTGCGTCGAGTCGGGAGTTTGGACATGGCCGGTCATCGTGCCCAGTGGAAGGGTTTCATCAAGTTCGGCGAGGTGAGTTGCGGTGTCGGCCTCTACACAGCGGCGAGCACGTCCGAGCGCATTGCGTTCCACACGATCAACAAAAAGACCGGCAATCGCGTCAATCGCGTCTTCATCGACAGCGACACCGGCAAGGAGGTCGAGCGCGAGGACCAGACCAAGGGCTTTGAGATCGAGAACGGCCAGTACATCATGATCGATCCTGAAGAGGTCGCGGCTACCATCCCGGAGAGCAACAAGACGATGACGTCTATTTCGACAAGCCCTACTATCTGGTGCCGAAGCGATTATCACGGCCGAAGGAAAGCTCATGACGGACAAGATCGATGCAACGCGTGAGCGGATGAGCCGGGCGAACTTCGATACTTGATATTGCTGATCTGGTGCGATTGATGCGCCACTTCGCTGATGCATTCAGGCAGGATCGGAATTAGGCACAAAAGGCCGGATCACGAGGCTTGCGCCCAATCCCCATTAAGAAGCCAAAAGAAGCGGAGAAGAGCCAAGATTGCGCACGATGACGTAGTTGCTGCCGGCATGTCTCAGTCTCCTCGTTGGTGGCAGACTGGTCCCAGTATCAACTGGAGGACATCATGATGAAACAGTATGTCGGATTGGACATCTCACAGAAGGAGACCGCCGTTTGCGTCGTGGACGAATCTGGTCGCGAAGAAGGCCCCACATGCGGAACGCGTCGGCTTCGAGACAGGTCCTTTGTCAAGCTGGCTCTGGCATGACCTGAGGCGGATCGGCGTGCCGGTGATTTGCATCGACGCGCGACGCGCCCATGCAGTGTTGTCGTCCCGATGAACAGAAGCTCTGAGTACGACGCGCGCGGCTTGGCCGAGCGGGTTCGCATCGGTTGGTATCGCGAGGTTGCGGTGAAGAAGAAGGCCAGCCAAAAGATCCGCTCTATGCTGATCGCGCGTCTCGCCATCGCGAGACAGTTCCAGCGCTGCGTCATCGAATCGACCGGAGACGGTCACGAGGCTCAAGGGGCCGCAGTCGACACCGGGCTGCCCGATACCTACTTGCGTTGGTCGCAGTCGATCTACTCCGGCTACGGCACGCTCAAAACGAAGCAGGCTACCATTCTTGACCAGAGCGGCATCATTGGATTCCTTCGCAACGAACCGAACGCGCCCGCATCAATTTTCCGTACCGTCTGGGCTAACGCTCTTGCTATCACCGCCGGTGCTCGACGGTTGGGTCGCATCACGATCGGCAGGAACCGTTTCGCCGCCGCCCGGGACGGTATTGTCAATAGTATCCTGGGTGGGAGGCTGCATGTCTTTCGAGGTCGAGGATGTCTGTTCCGTATCAACTTTGGGGTCGACGCGTTCGCCCCAAATCTCCACCGCTCCCCAGACAAGGAACGAAAGCGCCAAGCTGATGGCGAGCACTTTCATCACCGGCCGGCCAAGGCCACCCTGCCGGGTTTCCCGCGCGGTGTATTCCTGCCGCGCGGGATCGTGAGTGCGTGTCAACGGATCGCCGCGTTCATCCTGCTGATGAGTCATGGCTGGTACTCCCTGAAAATCGAGACAGGAAGGAAACTTACGGCAAAAGCTATTGTTCCGGAGAACTTCTTCCCGTCAAGAGGGGCGATAGATACCGGTGGTTCCGACTCCGCGCCACTTGGCCGAAGAGGCGTTCTATCCGCCCAACCTCAACCTTTCTCGCACGCTCCAGAGCATTCCTTCTTCAGCCGCGCTTCTCGCAAACGACGCGTTTTTTCTTCGCGGATCCTTCGTTCGGAGGTCACTATTTCGCGTGCAGCCTGGGTGCTTTCGTCAATGTTGCCCCACGCGGACTTCTCCTTCCGCAAAAGTTCACTGTGTTCCATTATTTCACCTCCAACGAGAGGCATTCTTGCCAGGATTGCCTTGAGATTTCACACCCGAAAGGAGGCTCGAAATGAGCCTCTTCGAGAAATCATCCACCTCAATCGACCGCGTCGGCCAAATAGAACATCCGCGCGGATGCTTCGACAGTGGATCGGTGTCGTTGCGCATTATGGGTTCCGTCGCTGCGGGGTGATCTCGTTGTAGATCTTTTGCAGCGACCTCAGTTCCTCGGGCTGGAACGTCCCCTTCAAGGGATGACTGTTCATCGTCGCCCCCTTTTTGCCTGGGGCGGAAGCGCGCTACTGCTCACACGGATGGCGCCCGTATCAATTGCCACCCCGTATACAGGATACGCTCAACCAGGCGAAAGTCCACCCCGCGAAACGAAACTCCTTCGACCACGGCTGGGACGACCAATGCTTGACAGTCTGGCGCCGTTCTTACTCGTTGACGCCGTGAAACGTGCGTGCGGCCGTTTACACAAGAGCTCGATGTTGAGTGGACGTAGGTCGATCCCGGATAGGTATCGAAGAGGTACTTCGCGAAGCTCTTCCGCGTCCGCTCGTCTTTCGAGAACCACGGTTTCGAGCTGATCTCGTCAAAAAGCGCTTTCAGCGCTGCGAGTTCCTCGGGCTGGAAAGCACCAGTACTAGCTGGCCAGGGCAAGGCGCACCTCATTTGGTTGCGGGTGCAAGCGTTTCAGCCAACCTGGAAAGCGCCCGGTACGAAATGCCACCCGTGGATGTTTCCTACATCGAGAGCACCGTTTGTCGATTCAATAATCAGGCGCCTAACACAATCATTCATGAACAGATGACAACCGTCGAAAACCTTGGCACCAGTTTCCATACAATCGCAGAGGCCGCAAAAACTGAGGGGTTTGTGCTAATGGAACACACTCTAAGGCTTCGCCTGTATCTCAAAGGATGTGGTGGTGGCGATCCCCGAGGGGTCGTCGTGCGCTACGCCGGTAATCAGCCCAGGCCCCAGCTGTCTCAGGATGGCGGGTTCTGAACCGCCGTCGCGCAGAGCATCTCCTTCATCCGCTGAATCGCCAGGCGATCTAGATGCTATGCTCGTCATCGATCGCAAGCTCTTGTATGGCGCACGTCCTCAGCGCAGCGCCGACACGCGAACCGAGGTGGCGCAATGAAGTTCCGCGCCAACACCATCATGACCCAGCCTCGTCAGTGAAACTCCCCGAAGGCCGAACAAAGAGGAGGATCGACCAGGCGGGGACGGTATCCCGCTCCCCGTCCCGGCAGCTCGCATAAACGAGATCGCCGAGGTCTCCACCAAGGTCGCGAGGCTCGTCGGAGGCATTTGCCCGCAGCTGGAGCAGCCCGCCAATCAGCCGCCAGTCGACGAAGAGTTCCGCGTCCGTGTCCGATACGATGGTCCCCGCGTAGCCCTGGGCATCTGCGAGCAATGGGACCACGTACTGACGGCGGATGTCGATCAGCCGAGTCATGAATGCTCGCCAGTCCTCGCGCTCCGGCGCGTCCAGGTTTGACCAGTCGAGCTTTGCCCCTGTGAAGGCCGTCCAATCGTTCGGATCCACGATATCCTCCGGCCCTGCCCCGGTGGGATAGCCTCCAAAATTCTCCGCCTCCCTGAATCGGTTCCGGTGGATGTCGGCGGCCAGATCTCCGCTATAGTCGGCAAAGAAGCGAAACGGACGGTCGCTGAGATGTTCGTCGCCCATGAAGACCAGGGGAATCTGCGGCGACAGGAAGAGAATTTCGGTCAGGAGACGATGAACCCTCGGGTCGAGTGACGCGTGTAGCCGGTCACCCAGCGCCCTGTTGCCGACCTGATCGTGATTTTGAAGAAAGTGTACGAAGGCTGTTGGTGCCAAGGATGCAGGATGCGGCAAGACTGAACCGACCGTGGCTTTGCCTTGGTTCAGATAGCCCTCCGTCAGCGCCTGCTTGATCTGCCGCCAAGGCCGCTCCTTGTAGGGCGCATAGTGGCCCTCGGCTTCTCCGGTCACAGCAACGTGCATGGCGTGATGGAATTCGTCGTTCCAGTCCGCCGCAAACAGGCGATGGCCATTTTCATTTGCCGCGAGCAAATCGCCGCCATTGCTGGAATTTTCTACAATAAGATGCACATGACGATCTGTGAACGCCGAATGCACCGTGTCGGAGATTTCCTGCAGAATGTGCGGCGTTCCGGCATCGACGATCTGATCGACGGCGTCGAGCCGAAGGCCATCGAACCGATACGCCTGCAGCCAATGAAGAACGTTTCCGATAAAGTAGGATCGTACTGCCGGCTCATCGAATGCAATACGAGGTCCCCACGGCGTGGGATCCTCACTATGGAAGAACTCGGGGGCATAGTGCGGCAGGAAGTTTCCTTCCGGTCCGAAATGGTTGTAGACCACATCAAGGAAGACCATCAGCCCGCACCGATGAGCAGCGTCAACGAAGTGCCGGAGATCGTCCGGCGTGCCATAGGCGTTGTGCGGTGCAAATTGGAATACACCGTCGTAACCCCAGCCCCAGCGGCCGGGAAACTGGGCGATCGGCATAAGTTCGATCGCGGTGAAGCCGATCTCCGCAAGTGCGGACAAGTGCTCGATTGCCGCGGTATAGGTTCCCTCCCGCGTGAACGTCCCGACATGGAGTTCATAGAACACAGCCTCTTCCCACGGGCGTCCGCACCAACCGGTTTGTTTCCACGCAAAACGGTCGGATGCGCATAGCAACGAGGGGCCATCGACACCCAGCGGCTGAAAGCGAGAGGCGGGATCGGGCACGCGCCTGCCATCGGATAGCACATAGCAGTAGAGAGCGCCCACAGGCTGATGGTCGAGACGGACCGCGAACCAACCTTCATCCTGCCGCTCCATCACCACCTGGCGGCCGTCGATGTCCAGCTTCAAAGAGGATTCGGCCGGCGCCCAAAGCCGGAACACTGTCGAGCCGTCCTTGCAAAAATGCGGCCCCCAGCCACCATCAACGGCCATCATCGCAGCAACCCCTGACCGCCGTCGACGAAGACCGAAGAGCCTGTCATATGCGATGCCTCGGCGCTGAGCAGAAAACGGATGACCTTGGCAACGTCGATTGCCTGGCCCGGCTTGCCATCGGTCAAGGGAATGCTGCCCTGCGGCCAAATGACAGGCACTTCCGTTTCCGCGCGGTTGCGGATTTCAGAGCCGGCGACAATGTTTGTGTCGATCGCTCCCGGGCAGACGACATTGACGCGGATGCGATGTTTTCCAAGCTCAAGGGCCAGCTGCTGCGCCATGGCCACCTGCGCTGCCTTGGACGCGCTATAGGCGGTCGCACCTGGATTGGTGAAAGTGTGTACCCCGTTGATCGACGATACGATGACAATTGCGCCGCCTCCAGCACGCTTCAGCAGCGGAACGGCCTTGTGAAGCGTCAGGTAAGTGCCGCGAAGATTGATGCAGATCGTCTCGTCCCATTCGGAGGGCATTAGATTCTCGATCGGTGCCCAGACGCCATTGATGCCGGCGTTCGCCACGACCGCGTCCAGGCGGCCGAAATGGGCCTTCGTTTTCTGGACGATCTCACCAACGTCAGATTCATCAGACACGTCACCGGCAATCGCGATTGCCTCGGCGTCGGCCACAAGAGCCTCGCGCGTTTGGGAGAGAGCATTTTCGTCGCGGTCGAAGAGCACGAGACGATGGCCCGTTGACGCAAGAAGTTCCGCCGTCGCCCGCCCTATTCCAGATGCGGCGCCAGTAATCACCGTAACGGGAGACCCCATGGGTCAGCTCCGCACTTCGGACGTGAAGCCAGTGGTCTCGACAGCTTCCACGCTTATAGTCTCGTCTTCGATATCGCCTTGCTGTTGTGGATCGGAATCGAAAGCGGTGAGCTGGACCATGATTTCCTTGGCGCGCGTGACCGCGGCATCTTCAGATACATCATGCGCAACCATGCACACCGATACCTTCTCGCGGCCCTCCCCGACAAATTCAACCGTCGTCGTGCCTTCTGCGCTGTGAACATTCGTTTCGATGAGTTGCATAGTGACCTCCTATCAGGATGGTCAAAACCGAAGACGGGAGACGAAGTTCCTGTACGTTTGCGGACGGACCGGGTCGCCGAGACAACGAATGTGTCGGCATACGGAACCTTTCGCGGCTTGTGTTGTTGGCCATCCGCAAACAGGGAGCGCACCATGGCCAAGAGTACATCCTCGAAACCCGCATCAGCGAAATCCTCGAAAACCACGGCGACCACGGCGCAGGTCCACGATCAGAAGATGGCGCGTGGCAATGGCGGCGAGCTGCACCAGGTTGCCGAGGGCGAAACGCCCGTTCTGACGACGGCGCAAGGCGGTCCCGTCGCTGATGACCAGAACTCGCTGCGCGTCGGCGCACGCGGGCCGCTGCTGGTCGACGACTTCCATTTCCGCGAGAAGATCTTCCACTTCGACCACGAACGCATCCCAGAGCGGGTCGTGCATGCGCGCGGATACGGAGCACATGGCTTCTTCGAGACGTATGAATCCCTCGCTGCCTATACGAGGGCGGATATTTTCCAGCGCGCCGGCGAGAAGACCCCGGCCTTCGTGCGGTTCTCTACTGTCGCCGGCAACAAGGGCTCCTTCGATCTCGCCCGCGACGTCCGCGGCTTTGCCGTCAAGCTCTATACGCAGGAAGGCAACTGGGATCTCGTCGGCAACAATATCCCGGTCTTCTTCATCCAGGACGCCATGAAGTTTCCCGACATGGTGCATGCGGTGAAGCAAGAACCCGATCGCGCCTTCCCGCAGGCCCAGAGCGCGCATGATAATTTCTGGGACTTCATCAGCCTGACACCGGAAAGCATGCACATGATCATGTGGGTCATGTCGGACCGGGCCATTCCCCGCTCCTTCCGCTTCATGGAAGGCTTCGGCGTGCACACCTTCCGTCTCCTCAATGCGAAGGGTGAGCCCACGTTCGTCAAATTCCACTGGAAACCCAAGCTCGGTCTGCAATCCGTCGCCTGGAACGAGGCGGTGAAGATCAACGGCGCCGATCCCGACTATCATCGCCGCGACCTTTGGAACGCGATTCAGGCTGGTAACTTCCCCGAATGGGAGCTCTGTCTGCAGCTGTTCGATCAGGATTTCGCCGACAGCTTCGACTTCGATATCCTCGATCCCACCAAGATCATTCCCGAGGAGGTGCTGCCGGTGAAACCGGTCGGCCGCCTCGTTCTCGATCGCATGCCGGAGAATTTCTTCGCTGAGACGGAGCAGGTCGCCTTCATGACCCAGAATGTCCCGCCCGGCATCGATTTCTCCAACGATCCGCTGCTGCAGGGCCGCAACTTCTCCTACCTCGACACCCAGTTGAAACGCCTTGGCAGCCCGAACTTCACGCATATCCCGATCAACGCGCCGAAATGTCCCTTACATCATTTCCAGCAGGACGGGCACATGGCCATGCGCAACCCCGTCGGCCGGGCCAACTATCAGCCCAACTCCTGGGGCGAGGGGCCGCGGGAATCGCCGTCGGCCGGTTTTCCGCATTTCCCTGCGGAAGAGCAGGGCCAGAAGGTGAGGCTACGCCCCGAAAGCTTTGCCGACCACTATAGCCAGGCGCGCCAGTTCTACATTAGCCAAACCCCAGCCGAGCAGCGGCACATCGCGGCCGCTCTGACCTTCGAGCTCAGCAAGGTCGAAGCGCCCGTGATCCGCGAACGCGTCGTCTCGCATCTGATGAATATCGACGAGACCCTCGCCAACACCGTCGCCGAGAAACTAGGCTTCCAGTCCATGCCGAAACCCGCCGATGCCGCAATGCCGACACGGCAGGATCTGGAGGCCTCGCCTGCGCTCAGCATTGTGGAACGAGGACCCAAATGCTTCGAGGGACGCAAGCTTGGCATCCTCATCACGGACGGCGTCGATATCGACCTTCTGACCGGCCTGCGGGACGCCATCGCGGCGGAAAAGGCAGAGGTCGCACTGATCGCGCCGAAAGTCAGCGGCGTGACGGCGTCCGACGGTTCATGGGTGCCGGCGCAGTTCATGATCGACGGCGGTCCTTCGGTGCTTTTCGACGCGGTCGCGCTCCTGCCGGCCAAGGCGGCGATGGATGATCTTCTTCAAGAAGCGACCGCGCGGGACTTCGTCGCCGATGCCTTCCAGCACTGCAAGTTCATTGGCCACGTCACCGATGCCCTCCCGCTCCTGCAGGTGGCCGGGATTGCCGACAGGCTCGATGAAGGTGTCATCGAACTGCCTGGCGAAAACGGCCTCTCTGCCTTCGTCGCGGAACTCGGCAAGCTGCGCCTTTGGGCACGCGAGCCCTCCGTCAAGCTTGGCAAGGCATCCGTTCCGCCTGCTTAGTCGGCAGCATTCTTTGCCGTGTGCGCGGGGAACAAAGGTCAGAAAGGCTGGTTGACTCCCCGCGCGATCGCGCCCGCCACTCTGGCAAACATTCACGACAACAGGAGAGACCCATGCCTACCAAGACAATGGAAGACCTTTTCCTCGACGGTATCAAAGACATCTACTACGCCGAGCGCAAGATCATTGCCGGCCTCAAGAAGATGATCCGCGGCGCCGAGGCCGAAGACCTGAAGGCCGCATTCGACAAGCACCTGCAAGAAACCGAGGGACAGGTCGAGCGGCTCGTGCAGGTGTTCGAGCTTCTCGGCAAGCCGGCGCGCGGCAAGACCTGCCCGGCCATCGATGGCATTCTCGAAGAGGGTCAGGAGATCCTCGAGGAATTTAAGGGCTCGCCCGCGCTCGACGCTGGTCTTCTTGCCGCCGCTCAGGCTGTCGAGCACTACGAAATCGCCCGCTACGGCACCTTGAAGTCCTGGGCCATGCAGCTTGGCAAGAACGACGTCGCCAAGCTGCTCGATCAGACGCTCGCCGAAGAAACCAAGACCGATCAGGCCCTGACGCAGCTTGCAGAGGCCAAGGTCAACCGCGAAGGCAAGACCAAGGCCGCATGATGCGGAACGGGCGGAGAGGCGGCTCTCCGCCCGTCCCTAAAATGCGAAAGACGCCCGGACCGATGCGATGGGAGTGGAGATGTACGGTGAGTGGCGACATATCTGCGTGGATATGCAGCGCATGTTTGCTGAAGACACGCCTTGGAAAGTCACCTGGATGGAGCGAGTCTCGCCACAAGTGCTGGAAGTCGCCAGCAACTATGCAGACCGAACGATCTTCTCTCGCTTTTTGCCGCCCGCCCGTCCAACCAATGCGACAGGCATGTGGCGCGCCTATTATGAGAAGTGGTGGATGATGACCGCCGAGCATCTCCCGGCCGAGATGTATGGCCTACTCCCCGAACTTGCCGCATTCACGCCGCCCGCCATCGTTTTCGACAAGCGGACCTATTCTCCGTGGATCGACGGACGGCTCAATGCGTTTCTAAGGGGCCAGGACGTCAAAACGCTTGTCATCACCGGTGGCGAGACCGATGTCTGCGTCCTCGCAACGGCCCTCGGTGCCGTCGATTTGGGCTACCGTGCCATCATCCTGACGGATGCCGTCTGCAGCGGCGCGGATGAAACGCACGACGCGTCGTTGAGACTGCTCGAAAGCCGGTTTACTGCCCAGATGGACGCCATATCGACGGAGGCGTTTTTATCGTCGGTTTCCGGATAGCAGTTTCGCGATGAGACCAAGCGCACGCAGACAACCCGTGTGAACACCTTGCCGTTGGGGGCCGGCGGCGCGAACCGTCTTCCATGCTGGACAACAGCTCAGATGACCGCCTCCATGTCACTCGAAGCGCCGGTTATGCCGCTTCACCTCCAGCACAACGCGGTCGCCGAGGTGCCGAGCCATGGCCAGCCTTCGGAAACGATCTGACAACAAGCCGGCGGTGCCGCTGCTTCGAACCTTACACTGGCATTTAGGAAGCTACGGCGACGGGTCATCCGGCTCTTAGCAAATAGGCGTCGCCCGCCAGGATGCGGGCGACTGGAAGCCGAAGACCGTCAATCCGTTTTCATCAATGGCTGGAAATTGAGCTTGCCCCAAGCGAACCGGTCGTTCGCATCATCGAGAGGATATTCGCTTCTACGGCAGCCGCGATAAATGCTTCCCGCGCTTGTGACAGTCCGTGATGTCCCTCCACGCGCATCGCAGTCACCATGCAAGCCTGTTCGTAGCGCCGTCCTCGCTGAACAGGCCAACGGATCAAAAGGTAGTGTAACGCCTGTTCCGGACCATGGACGGTTTCGCCGCACCCGGGTTGAAATTCGATGACGACAGGCGCGGCCCACACGCCCACAGTGGGTTTCTTCAATGCAATACCCATGATTTCCTCCCAGAACGTGGTCTGCATGGAGTGACAATAGGACTGGTTTTGGAAATTCAAATGACGGTGGCGCCTATTGTCCGATTCCGTACGAACGGAAAGCCGCCCGGCCCTCCATAGGCCGAGCGGCTATTTGAAAAGTGCCTGGTCTACCTTCCGCCCTAACTGGGCGGCGGCGGGCGGTTCTCGAGCTTGTCAGGATCTCGTGCACTCTTCTGCGCGACGGCTCCAGGCTCAGCGTCAACCTCTTCCTGAGCCTGGATCCAGTGATCAAGCGCAACGCCATCCTGAGAGCCTTCTCGCTGCCAGATTGCATAGGCACGGGCGCGGATTTTGTCTTCACGATCGTTGGTCATCGGACACCTCCTGCTGGTCATAAGAATTGAACCAGCGTCGTGCCGGTATGTTCCAACCGACGCGTGATGCGCAAACGCTAAGCGCTCATGCGCGGCGGCGATGACGGGCCAGACCGATGCCAAGTCGGCCGTAGGCCCTGAACGGGAAGGCCGGCTTCAAGGCAAGCAGCGACGAACGCCTCTCTTGCAACAGCGACCGGCGTCATTCGGTAAAGCGCCGCTCGGCATTTTCGACAAGCGCGCTTATATCGCTCGCCATGTCGGAGGGGCCATTCATTCTCGAGAAAGCCGACGGTGTCATGGACGCTTTCGAAGGAGCGCGTCACCCCATTAGGGAAAGATACCTGAAGGGGAACAGAGAAATAGACGTCAGCCAGCATCGCAATCCTCCTTTCAATGACAATTCTGGCGCCACCTATTTGGTTTTTGTGGCCCGGTTTTCAAGAGCCACTCAACAGCATGATCGAAGCTACCCGGCCAGTGCAAGAATCGAATTTACGAGCACTTTCAAATCCGTCGGCTTCCCGATGTTGCGAGCGTTGGAGAGTTCGGAATACTGAGCCAGTTCCTCGGGATCGCTGGCACTGGCAATAACGAACGGCACATTGAGCACGTTCAGCCGCTCAGCCACCGGCGTCACTTTTTCCCTTCCGAGATTGACGTCGAGCACTGCTGCGTCGGGCCGTCGTTTCGCGATATGGTTGAGTGCGTCTCTTACCGATCCAACCGGACCCAGAACCAGAAAACCAGCATCCTCAAGACAGGCTTTCAGTTCCAGCCCGATGAACAGGTCATCCTCGACAACAAGAACGGAGAGCCTGCGTTCGATAGCATCTTTCGCAGGGTTGCTCATGGGACCTCACAGCGGGATTTAGATTGATGCGCGTAAACCGCCTGGATGGTAGTGAAGTTCCACGTGCCCGCCGAGATGCGCGGAGGTTCTCTCGATAAGCTCCGTTCCGTAGCCCCTCCGGCTCGGGAGCGACACGGGCGGCCCATCGATCTCCCGCCATTCGCATACCAGATTGGAAGTCTCCTCAAGGTCCTCCTCCACGGCCCACGTGACATGGACCCGGCCACTTGCTGCAGACAAGGCGCCATATTTCGGCGCGTTCGTTCCCAACTCGTGGAAAATCATGCCGATGGCGAGCACCCGCGAACTGGGTACCTGGAGGGGGACGCCCGTGCAGTCAAGACGCCCCTCCCCCGCCTCGCCGACAGACTGGCGAAGCAGATCCTCAAAATCCGTCGCCTCGTGGCTGGCGGCGATTTCCTGCGCGCGCAGCCTCGCCTGCAATCGTCCCAGCAGGCTATCGCGGTATTCGCCTGCCGTACGGTCCCGCGTCTCCGTCTGCACGGCGATGGCTCGGACGACCGCGAAGAGGTTCGCCATCCTGTGGCGCGTCTCGGATATGATGAAGTCCTTTTCGGCGTCCCGGCGCTGGCGCTCGGTGACATCGTCGAAGATGACGAGAATGCTTGAACTGTTGTCGTCCGGATGCACCAGGCGACGCGCATCGACCAGAAAGGTTCTCGGTCCGATCAACGGAAAATCGTGTTTCACCTCGAAGCCGACGACCGCCGCCGCCTTCGGGATCACTGCGGCGACCGTTGCCGAGGTCAAAGAAGTTCGTTCCGATAACCTCGTCGCGATCGACCCTGAACGTCTTGACAAAGGCGTTGTTGGCCGTGGTCACGCACAGATTCCTGTCGAGAACGACGACAGCCTGGCTCATCGTATCGACGACACCTTGCGCCTGAACGTGGCCGGCCTTCAGCAGTCTATAAAGGTCCTCCAGCACCATCGTACCCACTCCTGGAAGCGTCGCGCCGATGTCCTCGGAATCTCCTTTCGACAGACTATGCCAGGCACATCGTCCGGGATAGCCGGCTTTGAAGATCATTGACGAATCTGGCCTTGCCCCGGGCCGGTCCGTTCATGCATCGCCCGTCGGTGAGAGCACGCCTCGTCAAGCTGCTCGAGCAGATCCTGAAACCTTTGGTCGGCTTCGCTCTCGACACGATACATGGACTGAAGACGACCACGCATTTCCGCGTTATCGAAGAGTTTGTGTCGTTCCGACAGGGCCTTGCCGCTCTGATACCTGGACTGATGCAATGCCGTCTCCGTCAACCACCAATGGATCGGGAACAGGCAAGTGCACTGGATTGTTCCACCGAACGCCTACCGACATCAGCTTGCGTCCGGGCTCAAGCTAGGGCCGGATATCTCGGCTCTCAGGTAAGCGTCCACATTGCAAATCAGGCCCGAGGGAGCAAAATCTAGCAGAACCTCGCCGTTGAGCTCGGTGGCAAGAAGACGTTCGATAAGCTTCGATCCGAATCCGCGCCGCGTCGGAGCGACGACGTCCGGCCCGCCTTCTTCTCTCCACTGAAGCTTGAAACGCGCGGTGTCCCGGCTGCCGTGCCAACGGATGCAAACGACCCCGCCCTCTCGCGACAGGGCACCGTATTTCGCGGCATTTGTTGCAAGTTCATGGAAGGCAAGCGTCAGCGCCGTCACGGCATGCGCCCCGACATTGATCGCCGGCCCTTCGATACGGAACCGATCCGGCGCATAGGGCTGCAAAGCCGTATCGATCACCGTGCGCAGATCGGCCTCCTCCCAATTCCCGGTTGTCAGCACGTCATGGGCGCGCGCGAGCGATGCCAGGCGCTCGTCGAACGTCCTCACGGCATCGCGCTCCTCGTCGCCGTTGACAAATGTCTGACGCGCGATTGCCGTGACCGTCGACAGGATGTTTTTGATGCGGTGCTTTAGCTCGCCCATGGCCATGGCTTGAAAGCGCTCGAACTGCTTCTTCGCCGTGATGTCCCGCGCGATCTTCGACGCCCCGATGATCTCGCCCGCCCCACCATAGATGGGAGAAACCGTAAGAGATACATCCACGAGAGTGCCGTCACGGCGCCGGCGTCTGGTTTCATAGGGCGGCACATGCTCGCCCAGCCCGATCCGGCGAAAGAGGTCGTATTCCTCCTCGCCCTGGTCTTCCGGAATGAGCATTAAAACCGACCGACCAACCATCTCTTCGGCACCGTAGCCGTAAAGCCGCTCGGCGCCTCGATTCCAACTGGTGATCGTCATGTCGAGATCGGCGCTCAGGATGGCGTCGTCGGTGGAAGCTATGATCGCCGCCAAACGTCGCTCCAGGACCTGCGCCCGCCTGAGTTCGGTCGTCTCGTTGACGATGCAGAACACGCCGGCGACCGAGCCCGTCGCATCGTGGACGGGCGAGTAGGAAATGTCGAAATAGACCGTCTCCGGCCCGCGCCCCCGCTCTATGTAAAATGGCCGATCCTTTGCCGAAACCGTCTCGCCCGTCTCAAACACCCGTTTGAGAAGCGGTTCGAGATCGGTCCACAGTTCCGCCCAATATTCGCGTGCGGGCCGGCCCAAGGCGTGCGGATGCTTGTCGCCGATGGTCGGTGCATAGGCGTCGTTGTAGAGGGCGAGAAACTGCGGCCCCCAGAACATGACGATCTGGAGATCCGCTCCGAGCATGATGTCGACGGCGGATCGAAGGTGCTGTGGCCATTCCGTGACGGGACCGATGCTCGTACGACTCCAGTCGAACGAACCGATCAACCGCGCCATCTCGCCCCTGTGGCGAGCAAACTCAAGACTCGACACAAAATTCCCCATCCGCAGGCAGGACCATTCAACGCGATTAGATAATCGCTACAGCACCATAGACAAGGCAAATCAGGAACATTGTCAAATGTTTGCGAGAAAGGCTATCGCGCATCGGGCAAACAACGGGATGAGGCGCAGAGTGGCGGATTGAAGCGAAGGCGTATCTCGCCCGGGTCGCCGAGGCGGAACCGTCGACACGGGTGATCGTTATGGGCAGGCACCCTCATCGACGTTAGAGGACATCCACATGCCAACCTTGTCAGGACAATGTCTCTGCCAGCAGGTTCGGCTATCTGTCCATGGCGAACCGCTGCGAATAGGGATTTGCCATTGCACGGATTGCAGGAAGGAAAGCGGGTCTGCCTTCACCTTTTATGCCATCTGGCCGCGGGATCGCTTCCGCTATTCCGGCGAGACAGCCGCGCTGCAGGGCCGTTGTTTTTGCCCGCGATGCGGATCGCGACTGTTCTCTGTCGATGACCGGGAGGTCGAGGTCAAGCTCGGCATTCTCGACGATGCGCCTACCTGCCTTACCCCAACCTACGAGCTTTGGGTCAAACGACGCGAACGATGGCTGAAGCCCGTGGAAGGCGCCGCACAGTTCGAGGAGGACCGCATTGAGCGCTGAAACGGAACCGTCCCGGCAATTGGGATGGGTCCGGCCCTGCGTCGTCGGCACCAGGCGCCATGCTGCGCCTGATGCCATTTTTCGCGTGCAAGCCCGTCATCCGGCGTAAAATCTACGCCTTCGCCACCAGTGCTGCCTCGTCATCGTCGCGCTGGCGTCCACCGAGAGCGGCAGCGGCGGAGGCAACGAAGGCGCCGACCAGCAAGGACAGGGCGCCGAGCAACGCGACCGTGGCGGCCGACTTTCGGGCATCGTCGGCAGCCTGAAGGGCGGTATTCTTCGCGTCCTCGATCTGCTGCAGCACCTGGTCGACACGCGTGCGGGCCTCCTCCTGGGGGATACCCGCGCGGGAAGCTACGATGGTCGCGACATAGGCGCGATCGGCTTCTGGAACCTCTCCCTTGGCTGCGCCCTGCATCAGGATGCGCGACACTTCGGCGGTAGCAGCCGCGTCGTCCGATTGCGCCCTTGCCGCTGCATCCTGCGGACGCAGGAGCAGGTCCGTGAAGTATCCCGTTGCAAGATCGGGAGCCTCGTCGCCGCCGGCTGTCGCGGCCGTGGCGCCGACGCTGGCGGTCGCTGCAACGGACGATGCCGCCTGCACACCGCTCCCGACCAGCGAGGTGAAGGCGGACCCGGCCAGCCCGGCTACCACGACGGTCGCCAGCGCCCAGCTCAGAAAACCATGCGCGGTATCGCGGAAGAACACTTCGTCGGTATGGATGCCGGCCCATTTCGTGCGCAAGCGCCCGGTGAGATAGCCCCCAAGCGCCGAGGAAAGCCACTGGACGATGACGAACCAGATGGCGGCCGTCACGCTGACCGTCGTGAACGAGGCGCTCTCTCCCGACCACGGCGACACCATGGTGAGCCCGACGCCTGATCCCAGAAGGAGAAGGATGAGCGTTATCGCAGCCGCCGCTGTCGCGCCGCCGATGACCGGCCCCCATGCCAGAGCTGGAACATTGGATTCGATGCCGACGTCGGAAACGCCCGTCGAGTAGCTAGCCATTGTCGTCTCCTATCGCATGAACAGGACAAGCAGGATGACGATCGGCAGGGGGATACCCAGGAGCCAGAGAAGAATACCGCGACCCATTTTGAAATCTCCTTCATGTCGTGAACGCGTCGTGCGCGTGGACAACAACTTCCGCCTTAACGCAATGTTCCACACCGCACCGACGGCCGTCGTTTCACTGCCTTTTCCGACACATAGCCCCGGGGAACATTGTCCGGCACGCCGGGTTTCTGACAGGCGGGACCATGTGCGGAGTTTCGGGCAATGAAGGTGCTGAGAGACAACGGTTTGACGATCGTGCTGACTGTCGCGACGATGACGACGCTCGCGGGAATGATGGCGACAGGGATCTCAGTCTACAACGATGAACTGACGCGCCACCACCAGCCCGGCGTATCACTGGCCGCATACCTCGCCAGCGGGCATTTCCTGTCCGCCCTCTTCGAGAACTGGGAAAGCGAGTTTCTCCAGATGTCCGCCTATGTCGCGCTGACGGCTTTCCTCTTCCAGCGAGGTTCGGCCGAATCCAAGGATCCGGACGGCGGCGCAGAACAGGACGGAAATACTGACGCTCATGCCGGCAACACGGATGTACCACTGCCCGTCCGGCTTGGCGGCCTATCGGCCAGCCTCTATGCCTATTCCCTCGGCTTTGCGCTCTTCGCTCTCTTCCTCATGAGCTTTGCGCTTCACCTCCACCACAGCGCAGCCGCCGAGGCGGTCGAAGCGCTGGGCCACGGCAAGCCTCCGCCGACGATCTGGCAGCATGCCGGTAGTGCGCAATTCTGGTTCGAGTCCTTCCAGAACTGGCAATCGGAGTTTCTGTCCACGGCTGTTCTCGTGGTCCTCTCGATCTTTCTGCGCTTTCGCGGCTCGCCAGAGTCAAAACCAGTTGCCGCACCCCATTCCAAAACGGGAGGATAGGCAATGTGCAAACAGACGTCATGGAGAAATGGGAAGTGATGGAGCAATCAGCAATCATCGAAGCGCTCGGGGTTCGCCCCGATTTCGATGCCATGCATGAAATCAACAAACGTGTCGCGTTTCTGAAAACCTATCTCCTCGAGAGCCGCCAGGCGGCCTATGTGCTGGGCATCAGTGGCGGCGTCGATTCCCTCACGGCCGGCCTCTTGGCCCAGCGCGCTGTGCGGGAGCTTCGCGAGGACGGACACGCTGCCACCTTCATTGCTGTTCGTCTGCCCTATGGGGTCCAGGCGGACGAGTACGACGCGGCCGCCGCGGTCGCCACCATCGCTCCCGATCGCATTTTGACCGTGGACATCAAACCCGCTGCCGACAGCCTGATGGCCGCCGTCCTTGCCGGCGGCATCGATCCTCTCCTGCGCCATCACTTCATCCTCGGAAACGTGAAGGCGCGCCAGCGAATGGTGGCGCAATATGCGATCGCCGGCACCGCATCCGGCATCGTCATCGGCACCGATCACGCCGCCGAAGCGCTTATGGGCTTCTACACCAAGTTCGGCGATGGTGCCGCCGATGTCCTTCCGCTTGCCGGCCTCAACAAAAGGCGGGTCCGCGCCGTGGCCGCCGCGCTTGGTGCACCGGACCACCTCGTCTGGAAAGTACCGACGGCAGACCTCGAATCCGATGCGCCGCTGCGACCCGACGAAGACGTCTACGGCGTGACCTATGACCAGATCGACGACTTCCTGGAGGGGCGGCCCATCGCGCCGGCGGCGTCCGAGCGGATTCTCTCGGCCTACAGGGCGAGCGCTCACAAGCGCGCGCTTCCCGTCCCCGTGGGATGATGGAACATCACGGGAGCGGATGGGTTAGGGTCTGGAAAGGAGATCCGACATGGGTATCGACAAACCCCGGGACGGTGCACCCGGCACGACCGACCAATCCCCCCGCTGGGAGGGCCCTGAAGAGAGCCGGCCCCGCGGCTATCTTCCGGCCAAGGACGATCCCGACCGCGCGCGTGACGCCGTCGGGGAGACGAACAAGGATCCGGAACGCAATCGCCCGTCCGACGCCTTGAAGGTGAGGGAACGCCGCGATGGACAATAAGCGCGAACGGAACGGCGCATTCGCGCCGTCTCAAGCTGATCGCAGGGCCGATGGCGTTGCCAGCGCAAAGCCGACGGTCATCACCGGTTCCGAGGACGCTACGGTAAATCGAACGCCCCCGGCAAGAAGCCACAAAAGGACTGGGACGTTGGTTTCGACGACGAACAACCCGACCGATCATGAGGCGGCAACCATGAAGCACGACCCAAGAAACCTCGACAAAACTGCTGACGGCCGACGGAGGCCCCAATCGCAGGAATCGGGCCGCGATATCTCGGATCCGCATCCCGGCAGCGTTTCCGATGGCACACATTCCGAAGCCAACGAAACCAAGCTTGCGCGGAGCGAAGGAGACAGGAAACATGGAACACCGAACTGAATCACCGGCGGTAAAGTCTTTGCAGGAGGAGCAGGCCCGTCAGGCAAGTGCCGACGCGAAAGGCAAGCTTCAAAAAGGATTGGAAGATACGTTCCCTGCTTCTGACCCCGTCTCGGCCACGAACACTTCCACGGTGAAGAAGCATGTGGAACCGACAACGTCCGCTGAAGGCAAGCAATCCGGACGCAACAAATAGAGCAACGGCAGGAACAGGGCGGAGGCCATTTCGGAACAGTCGAGATCGACGTGCTCAATTCGGTTGCCGGCGTCCCGCGGGTTCTCGGTAAACTGCCGTCTTTGCGCGTGAGCCTTCGGGTAAATTTACATGAAGGCGGGAAAGCCCCGGTTTTACCGGGGCTTTTCTCGTCTGCCGACCACGGCAGCAAGCAAAAGAAAAGCTGCCACACCGGCGACGCGTTGCCACCGCACCATCCGTTTACCGTGGCGTCGGATTCCGATCCGCTCTCGCAGGCTGGCGATTTCGGCGCGCAGCGTCGCAAGGTCATCGAGCACATCCTGATCGCTCGCCGGTAGGACGCCGACAAGAGGCGCCGCCTCCTCGATCTCCTGCAGATATTCGCGCAATTGCGCATCGCTCTCGAAACCATGTTTGCGTATGTCGGTCATCGTTTCCTCTCTCAGATCATGATCTCGCCGCCCGTGACGGGGATCACCGCGCCCGTCATGTAGCTACCGAGGTCGGAGGCCAGCAGGACGAAGGCCCCTGCCAGTCCGGCGGGCTGGCCAGCGCGGCCAATGAGGGATTGCTTGCCGAAATCCTTCGTTTTCTCGGGTGGCATGGTGGAGGGAATGAGCGGCGTCCAGATCGGTCCAGGCGCGACGGCGTTCACACGGATTCCCTTGTCGGCGACCATTTCGGCGAGCCCTGCGGTGAAGTTCGAGATTGCCCCCTTAGTCGCTGCATAGGCGAGAAGATGCGGCGACGGCTGACGTGACTGAATCGAGGTCGTGTTGATGATAGCGCTGCCGGGCTTCATGTGCGGAATGGCCGCGCGAGCCAAGAAGAACGGCGCGTAGATATTGGTCCGGAACGTGCGGTCCCATTCCTCGGTGCTGATATCGCCGATATCCGTATAGGTCCGCTGGAAAGCGGCATTGTTCACGAGGATATCGAGCTGGCCGAAGTTTTCCAGGCACTGCCGCACAAGATGGCGGCAGTGATCATCGCTCGTAATATCGCCTGCAAGGACGATGGCCTTGCGTCCCGCCTCATCAACCCAGCGCGCGGTTTAATTGGCGCCTTGGTCTTCACTCAGATAGGAAATCGCGATATCGGCGCCTTCGCGCGCGAAAGCGATGGCGACCGCCCGGCCGATGCCGGAATCGGCACCGGTGATCAATGCCACCTTCCCCTTTAGTCTTTCCGCCCCGGCATAACTCTCCTCGCCGTGGTCAGGAATCGGCTTCATCGCGCTCGTCAGGCCGGGTGGAGCTTGCTCCTGCGCGGGCTGCGGCGGACGGGGTCGGCGCGCATCGTTCTCGGACATCTCGGTCTCCATCGGCAACGGGCTTGCGCTTCGAACTCACTGCCCTTGGCGATGTTCCCGCGGGAAGCGCAAACACCTGACATGTGAAGCTCGAGCCGAGCAATCCTGATGACGGGAAAAGGTGGAATGCATACGCCGGTGTGCGGGCAGACCCCAGCAAAAATGCCCAGGGTCCGCACCTATGCGGTCGAACCTAGCAACGATCGACGTATCTGTTACCGTACCGGTCCCTGTAGTAGCAGCGTCCTGGCTGATCCGCGACATTGCCGATCAACGCGCCGGCGACACCGCCGACCGCTGCTCCAACGGCTGCGCCGCGCACATTGCCGGTCGCAACGCCGCCGACAACGGCGCCCGTCGCGGCGCCAACACCGGCGCCCCGTTCCGTTGCCGTACATGCAGCGAGCGATAACCCGACGCAGGCAATAAGTATGAGCTTTTTCATGGAAACCTCCCTATCTCGACCTTGTGAGAACCCGCAGTCGTGCCCTAAGTTCCCGGCCGTGGTGAATCTGCTTTAATGCGGAGCGCCGGCCTGGGTGCCTACTGTCCGCTCAGGCTCCTGATATGGTCCAGCAAGGCAATCTCGCCGCGTACAGGATCGACCGGCAGTTGGGGGCCATCGACCGTAGCTGCGGTCATCCGCGCATAGGCCCGGGCTGCATCCGGCGAGAAGCCTGCGGCGCGAAAGCTTTCCTGCCATTTGTCGCGCGGAATGGTCTCCCGTCGCACCGGGCGGCCGAGCGCCGTAGAGAAGGCCGCCGCCACATCGTCGAACGTGTAGCGCCGCGGACCTTCGACATAGCGTATGCCAGCGTCGCCAGCGTCGGAGAGAAGCCGGCTGGCGGCCACTTTCGCGATGTCGACAGGCGAAACCATCGGCAAACGCATGTCGCCCGGAAAGGGTGTCTGCAAGACGCCTTCCCTCGCGGGTTCCAGCAGCATGTCTAGGTTCGTGTAGTAGTAGGCCGCACGGTTTATTGCGGTGGGAACGCCGCTTGCCTCGGCTTGCCGCTCGAAGTCGAACAGGACGGACAGGTCACCGATCCCCTCTCCCGGCTGGGCGCCATAGGTCGAGGCGACAACGATCTTTTCAAGGCCCGAACCGGGCAGGGCGTCCGTGATGGCACGCGCTGTCGCCGTTTCCGCTGCGTCCGTATCGCCGCTCGGATCGGCCGGCGGATTAAGGAGAAAGGCGCGGCGGCCTCGACGAAAGAGATCGTGCAACGGCGCGGTCTTCCCCACATCGAGAACGATCGGCTCGACATTCTCGGTGCGGATGTCGTCGGCCTTTCCGGCGCCGTGCACGATCGCGATGACCTTTTCGCCGGCCGCATCGAGCAGGTTCACGAGTTCGGACCCGATATGGCCCGTTGCTCCCAGAACGATGAACATTGTGCGCTCCTGTCGCTTGTGCCGCCTATTGGCCGTCTTCCGGCGAAACCGCGGGGGCGATATCTGTCTGGGCGGGCATTGCAGATCCGTCGGCGGTCGCCGCATCCCCTGGCTTCTCTTCCAGCGGCTCCGTCGACGTCCCGTCATTTGAGACCGATACCGAAACCCTGTCCGTCGAAAGCGGCTGCGCCGTTATGGACCCATCGGCGGCCGCGACGCGCCAAACGGTATTGCCGGCGTCATCGGCGATGAGCAGGGCTCCCGTTCCGTCCATGGCAAGACCGACCGGTCGGCCACGGGCCTCGTCCCCTGCCAGAAAGCCGGTCACGACATCCTGAGCGGCGCCGGATGGGCGCCCGTTGGCGAAGGGGATGAAGATGACCTTGTAGCCGTTGAAGGCGTTTCGATTCCAGCTGCCGTGATTGCCGACGAAGGCACCGTCTCGGAACGCCTCCGGCATGGCGGAATCGTTGGCAAAGGCGAGGCCCAGCGCCGCGACATGGCTCGATAGCGCATAGTCCGGCACGATCGCCCGCTCGACCATGTCAGGACGCTGCGGATGAACCCGCGGATCGACATGCTGTCCGTAGTAGCTCCAGGGCCAGCCGTAGAAACCACCCTCCTTCACCGAGGTGAGATAGTCGGGAACGAGATTGGGGCCGAGTTCGTCGCGCTCGTTGACCACCGTCCAGAGTTCGCCGGTCTGCGGGTGAAAATTGAGGCCGTTGGGATTGCGCAAACCCGAAGCAAAGACCTTTGCCGCACCGGTCTGCCGGTCGACCTGCCAAATGGCTGCGCGTCCTTTTTCGGCCTCAATGCCCCGCTCTCCCGCATTGGAGTTCGATCCGATGGAGACGAAGAGGAACCGTGCGTCAGGGCTGAGGGCGAGGTCCTTGGTCCAGTGATGATTGATCGGCCCACCGGGAAGCGGCGTCAGGATCTTCGGTTCTGCCGTGATCTCTCCGCCACCGAGTTCGTAGGGATAGGCGAGGATAGCGTCTGCTGCGGCGACGTACAGCGTTCCGTCATGCCATGCGACGCCAAACGGCGAATTCAACTCGGTCAGGAGATCGCGCCGCTCATCCACCGTGCCGTCGCGGTTGGTGTCGCGCAGAAGCGTGATGCGATTCGTCTCGCCCCCTCCCCTTCCGCCGCCGGCCGCCATACCCATGATCCAGCCGCGGATGATATCCTTGGGCCGGTTCAGCGGCTTGCCGGCGGGCGCCTTCGATTGCACGACGAGCACGTCGCCGTTCGGAAGCGTGTGCACGGTGCGAGGATTGGCGAGATCCTTGGAATAGGCGGAGACCGAGAGGCCCGCCGGAACTTCCGGTCTTTGCCCTTCCGTCCAACCGACCACCTTCGCCACCTTGAGGTCCGGCCACAGGCTTTGCGACGGGTCAGGGAGTATCGGATCGGGGCCAATTTGACGCGAGGCATCAAAGTCATCGCTACCACTGCAGCCGGCGACCACAAGAGCGGCGAGAAGGAGGGCGCGCCTAGACATGAAAAGCCTCCTTCCGGCCCAACCAAGCGGTCATGAGCATTGCGACCACGGTCACGATAGACACCGCCAATCCATAGGGGACGACGGCCGTCCACCCGTCGGCGGTATGGATGAAGCTGTTCAATGCCGCCGCGAGGAGCACCACGATCCCTCCCAGCAGCGCGGGCCATGAAGGGCCTTTCCTCCAGATGGCGAGAACAAGCACCGCGATCACGAAGGCGAAACAGCCGAAGATCAACCCGGCGAGAAGTAGCCATTCGGAAAAATGCAGCCAGAGCAGGTTCGAGGTCTGCCAATAAGCGATGTCTGTCAGTACGGTAAGGAAGAAACAGGCGACTGGGAACGACGCGAAGAATCGGTAGGCGGCGCGCATCAGGCAGCGGGAGACGGACGTCGTGTTGTCAAAAGACATCGGCGTAAATCTGCTTCGTTTGAACTACTCCCTTACGCGCCAACGGAGGGAATGTTCCGCATAGAGATTTCTTCGGAAGGCGCGGTCCTGTCGCGGCAGGATTTCCGGCACACCTTGCCGGTCCACAAAAGCGGGCCATATGGATTGAGGAGATCCACAGGAGCGAGAGCAATTTCCCGGCGCGCCATCCCCATATTGCTGGTGCCGTTGAGCGGCTGTTCCGGCGTTCAGTCGGCACTTGCGCCCGCCGGTGAGGAGGCGGCTGCGATCTACCAGCTTCTTCTCGTCATGGTGCTTGGCGGGGCATTGGTGTGGTTCGCGGTCGTCGGCTTGCTTCTTCACGCGGCGAGACGCCGGGAAACGTCATGGACCGAGGAGCAGGCAGGCAGGCTGATCCTGCTCGGCGGCGTCGCCTTTCCCGTTGTCGTGCTTCTGGCGCTCCTTGCCTATGCAGTGTGGCTGATGCCGGTGATCCGCCCGTGGTTCGCGCAGCAGGCGCCGGAACAGGGCATGATCGAGGTGACGGGGGAACAATTCTGGTGGCGTATCCGCTATCCGGCCGCCGACGGTACGCCCGCCTTCGAGACAGCGAACGAATTGCGTCTTCCTGCTGGCGAGCGGACTGCCTTCGCGCTCAAGGCGGCCGATGTCATTCATTCCTTCTGGATTCCGGTACTCGGCGGCAAGATGGATATGATCCCCGGCCGCACGAACATATCGTCCCTGCTGCCGACGAAGACGGGTGTCTTCCGTGCGCCCTGCGCCGAATTCTGTGGCACTTCGCACGCGCTGATGGCTTTTTCCGTCATCGTCATGGAGTCCGCGGATTACAAAACCTGGCGTCGCGCACAGGCCTCGGGCAATGCGCCCAGCGATCACGAAGGAGAGCGGCTCTTTGCTTACCACGGCTGCGCCGGCTGTCACGGCATACGGAGCATGACGCCGGCGGCAAGCCTTGGCCCGGACCTGACCTCCTTCGGACAACGCCAAACTGTCGGGGCAGGCACGCTTGCCAACACGGTCGAAAACGTTGCGCGTTTCATCCGCAACCCGCAGACCGTCAAACCCGGCGCGAAAATGCCGACCTTCGATATGCTTCCCGACACGGAAATAACTGCTATCGCCGATTATCTCGTGGGGCTCAAATGACCGCCCCTTCCGAGCTTTCCGTCGAAGAGCGAAAGGCGCAGGAAGGCGAGCTTCGCGAGGTCTGGCGCACACCCTCCGGCTGGCGCTACTGGACGTCGGTCAACAATACCGAGATCGGCCTGTGGTACGGCTCTGCGGCCTTCCTCTTCATGCTGTTTGCCGGGGTGCTGGCCCTTCTGGTGCGTGTGCAGCTCGTCGTTCCCGACAACGATTTCCTCTCCGCCGACACCTTCAACCAGGCCTTCACCCTGCACGGCACGGTGATGATGTTCCTCTTCGCCGTGCCGATCTTCGAGGCGGTGGCGATCTTTCTGCTGCCCTCGATGCTCGGCGCGCGCGAACTCCCTTTCCCGTGCCTCTCCGCCTTCGGCTTCTGGAGCTTCGCGCTCGGCGGCGTTTTCGTTTGTGGCTCCATCTTCTTTGGCGCAGCGCCCAATACGGGCTGGTTCATGTACCCGCCGCTCGCCACCGACAAGGAATATTCGGGCATCGGCGCGGATATCTGGCTGCTCGGCCTGTCCTTCATCGAGGTCGCCTCCATCGCCGCCGCCGTGGAGTTGATCGTCGGCATCATGAAGTGCCGCGCACCCGGCATGCGCATCAACATAATGCCGCTCTTCGCCTGGTATCTCCTCATCGTCGCCGGCATGATCCTCTTCGCCTTTCCGCCGCTGATTGCCGGCGACATCCTGTTCGAGATGGAGCGGATGTTCGACTGGCCGTTCTTCGATGAGACACGCGGCGGCGACCCGTTGCTCTGGCAGCATCTTTTCTGGATCTTCGGCCATCCGGAGGTCTACATTATCTTCCTGCCCGCCATCGCACTGATGGCAATGATCGTGCCGACGTTCTCGCAGCGCCCCATCGTCGGCTATTCCTGGATCGTGCTGGCCGCCGTCGGAACAGGTTTCCTTAGTTTCGGCCTGTGGGTCCACCACATGTTCACCACCGGCTTGCCGCAGATCTCGCTCGCGTTCTTCTCGGCAGCCTCCGAGGCCGTGGCGATCCCCACCGGCGTGCAGATCTTCGTCTTCATCGCCACCATGCTCGCTGGCCGCGTCATCTTCTCCGTGCCCATGCTGTTCGGCGCCGGTGGTCTCGCAATCTTCGTCATCGGCGGGCTGACCGGCGTCATGGTGGCGCTCGTGCCCTTCGACTGGCAGGCGCACGACACCTATTTCATCGTCGCCCATCTGCACTATGTGCTGATCGGCGGCATGCTGTTTCCTGTCGTCGCCGGCATCTACTATTATTATCCGCTGCTGAACGCCCGAAAACTCTCCGACAATCTGGGCAAGATCGCCTTCTGGCTGATGTTCATCGGCTTCAACGTTGCGTTCTTCCCGATGCATCTGGCGGGCCTGCGCGGCATGCCGCGGCGGGTCTTCACCTATCCGGCCGATATCGGCTGGGACTGGTTCAACCTGATCTCGACCATCGGCGCCTTCATCTTCGCGGCAGGGGTGGCCATCGTCGTCGTCGACGTGCTGAGACCCAAACATCGCCAGCCAAAGGAAGAGCAGAACCCTTGGAACGCCGGCACGCTGGAATGGATCAGCGAACCGGAAGAGAAATGGGGCGTGCGTTCCATCCCGATCATCAGGAGCCGGTATCCGATCTGGGACCAGCCCGGCCTCGTCGAGGACATCAAGGCAGGCCGCTACTATCTGCCCGACGCCAAGGATGGCGCGCGCGAAACGCTGGTTACGTCCGTGCTCGATGCCGAGCCGATCCAGTGCCTGCGCGTCGGTGGCACTACCATTCTGAGTATCCTCGCCGCGTTCTCGTTGGGCGGCGTCTTCATCGCGCTGACCTTCCACTGGTGGATCATTACCGCCGCTTGCGCGGTGATAACGCTGGTGGCCATTGTTGCCTGGCTCTGGACGGGTACAGCAGTCATTTCCCGAGAGGAGATGCGCAACGTCGGGCTTGGCAAGACGCTGCCGCTCTACACGTCCGGCCCACAATCGGTCGGCTGGTGGGCCATGTTCATCACCATGGCCGGCGACGGCACCGCCTATGCCAGCCTGATGTTCGGCTACTTCTTCTACTGGACCATCCATGACGATTTCACCGGCGGGCATGGGGGGCCGGGATTGCTCTGGCCGCTCGCCGCCGCCGGCCTCTTCACGCTCGCCTGGCTGGCGATGCTGGCGGCCCGCAGGGCAAACAAAGGCGACCGCCACGCGCGAACGCGCCTCTGGCTCGTGCTCTCCGCCCTCCTGACGCTTGCCGCCGGTGGCGCCAGCCTTGCCGGGCCCTATCTCACCGGCATGGATCCGACCGCACACGTCTATCCGGCCATCGTCTGGGTCGTCGCCCTGTGGACCGTCGTGCATGGCGGCGTCGGCGTGATCATGCAGGCCTATTGCCTGGCGCGGAGCCTCGCGGGCCGGATGAGCGCCCGATACGACATGGATCTGCGCAATGTCGTGCTCTACTGGCACTTCCTCGTCATCACGGCGATCACGTCCTTCGGCGTTCTCGGCCTCTTTCCGGAATTGAGGTGATGCCCATGCGCCTGATCCCGAAGGAAATCGAAAGTCTCTGGACCCTCTTTACCGCGCCGACCATCTGGGCGCTGCATTTCCTTGCCTGCTACATCACTGCCGCGACCTACTGCGCGAAAGCGGGCGCCGCGCCGCTCTCCTTCGAGACGATGCGCCTCGCGCTCGGCGCCGTCACGGTTGCGGCCCTTGGCGGGATCGTCCTCTCCGCCTTTCTCGCCTGGCGGCAATGGGGCTTCGGCTCCGGCGATCCGCCGCACGACGAGCCAACCCGCAGGGATCGTCTGCTCTTCCAGGGCTTCGCGACGCTGCTGCTCTCCGGCCTCAGCTTCGTGGCAGTGCTCTTCGTCGCCGTACCACTCGTCTTCATCGAGGCCTGCCAGCCATGAAGAGGTCCGCGCGCATCATCGGCCTTCTCCTCCTCGCCGTGCTTGGCGCCGTCCTCGTGGCGAGCTTCGGCGGGGGCTCGTTCACCGTCCATATGGTCGTCCATATGGGCATCGTCGCGGTCGCCGCGCCGCTCATCGCCTGCGGCAAGCCCGGCACGCGGCTCGATGCGTTTCCGGGGGTCGCCCGGATGACGCCCATGCTCGCATCGTTCGTCGAGCTCGTCGCCGTCTGGTTCTGGCACCTGCCGGCGCTGCGCATGGTCGCCGATGCAAGTTTCGCCCTCTCCCTCATCGAGCAGGCAAGCTTCCTGGCGGCGGGCGTCCTGCTCTGGCGGGTCTGCTTCCGGCCGGGGGAAGGCCGCCTTGCCGGTGCGGCCGGGCTGCTGTTCACTTCCATGCACATGACCCTGCTCGGCGTGCTGCTGGCGCTCGCCCCGCGTCCTCTCTACGGCGAGGGCGACGTCTCCTGCTTCGGCTTTTCGCTTTCGGCCGCCGCCGACCAGCAGATCGGCGGGGTCGTCATGCTGATGGTCGGCGCCTGCGCCTATCTCGTCGGAGGGATCGTGCTTCTGGCCGGGCTGCTGCGGGAGGACGGGGCGCAATGCTGATCGGCTGGAAACAGATCGCCGGCCTCGTCCTTGCCGGCATGGTCGCCGCCTTCCTCGTTGCCTGGTCTGGCATCATCGGGGTGGGCGCGAGCACGGGCCACTGGAAGGCGACCGACTGGTTCCTGCACTGGGTGATGCGCTCCTCCGTGCGCACGGCGGCGATCGGAACGCCGGTCCCGGCCTTCACCGAAGGCATGCTGCCGATGGCGGCGGGCCATTTCGAGAAAGGCTGCGCCCTCTGTCACGGTTCGCCCGCTCTGCCGCCGCCGGCGAGTGTCCGCAACATGCTGCCCGCCCCGCCGGACTTGAAGGACAAGATCTCCGAATGGAGCGACGCCGAGCTTTTCCAGGTCGTGCAGCACGGCGTGCGCTTCACCGGCATGCCGGCCTGGCCGGTGGCGGGGCGCGAAGACGAAGCCTGGGCCATGGTCGCCTTCCTGCGCCGCTATCCTCAGCTCGACGCGGCGGGCTATCGCGACCTCGCGGGCTTTGCCGCCGCGCGGTCGACAACGATGGACAGCGTGATCGAGACGTGCAACGGCTGCCATGCGCCGGACCGGCTCGACGGGCAAAGCCTCATACCGCAGCTTGCCGGGCAATCCGTCACCTATCTGGAACAGGCCCTCGCCGCCTATGCGGGCGGAACGCGCGGGAGCGGCGTCATGGCCGTCGCGATCGAGGGACTGGACGACAAGGAACGCCGTGCCATCGCTCGTCACTTTGCGCGCCGGACGGCCGCCCTCCGCCAAACGGCGTCCGCAGACGCGGCCCGCGGCGAAGCACTCGCCCTGAAGGGCGATCCCGCCAAGCGGATTCCAGCCTGCCTATCCTGTCACGACAAGACTGGCGCCAATCCAGCTTTTCCCAGCCTTTCCGGCCAGACCGAAGCCTATCTTGCCAATCAGTTGCGGCTCTTTGTGGGAAAGAAGCGCGGCGGCGGCCCGTTCAGCGCGCTGATGACGCAGGCGGCGACCAATCTCGAGGACAGCGACATTGTCGCGCTCGCCGCCTATTTCGCAACGCGTGGCATCAGCAATCCGCAACAATGACAGCCCTGCCGTTGTGTCATCGGCCCGCGGCATGCTCGCAGCCTAATTGCGGAACAATGGCCATTGCCTCTCGTTAGCGATCCATCCTCGCAATGAAAGGCAGAACCGATGGACACCGCGCTCACAGGCCGTCTTGCCGCCTCTCCCCTCTCGCTGACGATCAATGGCACGCCGTATACGCTCAATATCCATCCCTGGGCGACGCTTCTCGACCTCCTGCGCAGCGATCTGCAACTGACCGGCACCAAGAAGGGGTGCGACCATGGTCAGTGCGGCGCGTGCACCGTCCTCATTGACGGGCAGCGCATGAATGCCTGTCTCAAGCTCGCCGTTACGCTGGACGGGGCGGCGATCACCACCGTGGAAGGGCTGGGGACACTGGACAGGATGCATGCCGTTCAGAAGGCCTTTGTCGAACACGACGCTTTCCAATGCGGTTACTGCACACCTGGCCAGATCTGTTCAGCCATCGGCCTCCTCAAAGAAGGTCATGCCCGGACGCGGGAAGACATTCGCGAATTGATGAGCGGCAATCTCTGTCGTTGCGGCGCCTATACCAACATCGCCGACGCCATTGAGGATGTGCTCGCGACGCGGGCTTCCCTGCGGGAGGCCGCGGAATGAACCCCTTTTCTTACACCCGCGCAGAAACCGTCGCCGACGCCGTAGCTGCACTCGCCGATCGCCCGCAGGCGCACGTCCTGGCCGGCGGCACCAACCTTGTCGACCTTATGAAATACGATGTGGTGCGGCCCGAAGCGATCATCGACATCAACCGCCTCCCCTTGAGGGAAATCGAGGAGCTTGCCGATGGCGGGCTGCGCATCGGGGCGCTGGCGAGCAATTCGACCGTCGCCTATGATGCCCGGATCGAGACGCGTTATCCCCTACTGGCGAGCGCCATTCTCGCCGGCGCCTCGCCGCAGTTGCGCAACGCTGCAACGACCGCCGGCAATCTGCTGCAGCGGACGCGCTGTCCCTATTTCTACGACCCCTCCACGCCTTGCAACAAGCGCGAGCCGGGCAGCGGTTGCGCGGCCATCGGCGGCGTTACGCGCATGCACGCCATCCTCGGCGCCAGCGATCGCTGCATAGCCGTCCACCCCTCGGACATGTGCGTGGCGCTCGCCGCTCTGGGTGCCACGGTGGAAGTGGTGGGACCGGATAGCGCGCGAGACATCGCCTTCGGCGATTTCCACCGGCTGCCGGGCAATGCACCGCACCGCGACAATATCCTTGAGCGCGGCGAGCTCGTCACCGCCATCCGGCTGGAAGCCGACCACTTCGCCCGCCACTACACCTATCTGAAGCTGCGCGACCGGCTTTCCTACGCTTTCGCGCTGGTGTCCGTCGCCGCGGCGATGGAAGTCGCCGACGGACATATTCTCGACCTGCGCGTCGCGCTCGGCGGCGTGGCCCATAAGCCCTGGCGCGATCCGCTCGCCGAAGCCGAGTTCGCCGGCGCGCCGGCCGAAAAGGCGACATTCACGCGCGTGGCCGACCGCCTCCTCGCCGAGGCAAAGGGCCAGGGCGGCAACGACTTCAAGATCCCGCTCGCCCGGCGGGCAATCGTGCGCGCATTGCGGCAAGCGGCCAGCGGAACACCGCAGAGCCAGACGATGAAGGCAATCCAATAGGAGGCAAGAATGCTCGACCGTTCCAGAATCGTCGGCCTGCCCACCTCCCGCATCGACGGGGCGCTCAAGGTGACCGGGCAAGCCAAATATGCCGCGGAACATTTCGAACCCGGAATGCTGTTCGGCCATGTCGCGCTCGCCACCGTCGCGACCGGGCGCATCGTCGCCCTGGATCTTCGCGCGGCGGAGCGCGTGCCGGGTGTCGTCAAGATCTACACCCACGAGAACCGGCCGAAAGCAGCCTATCGCGACAGCAAATGGAAGGACGCCGTGGCGCTGCCCGGCCATCCGTTCCGCCCTCTGGAAAGCGACCGCGTGCTGTTCGACGGCCAACCGGTCGCCTTTGTTGTGGCGGAAACGCCGGAGGCGGCGCGCCAGGCCGCCGCCTTGATCCATGCCCATTACACGGCCGGCAAGGCGCATACGGATATCGTGGCAGAACAGCGCAACAGCTACGAGCCGCCGGTCGCCCGCATGAAGCAGTTTCTGCCGCCCCCGCCACGCGGTGACGCCGCGGCAGCCTTCGCCGCGGCGCCACACAGGATTTCCGCCGACTATGCCCTCCTCGGCGAACATCACAATCCGATGGAGCTGTTTGCGGCCACCGTGCGCGTCGGTGATAACGGTGCGCTCACCATCCACGACAAGACTCAGGGCTCGCAGAACAGCCGCGACTACGTCTGCGGCGTGTTCGGCCTCGACCCCGAAAAGGTGATCGTGGAAAATGGTTTCGTCGGCGGCGCCTTCGGCCAGGCGCTCAGGCCGAAACACCATCTTTTCCTCGCCGTGATGGCGAGCCTGGACCTCGGCCGTTCGATGAAGGTGGAGATGACCCGGCGGGAAATGTTCTACCTCTCCTGGCGTCCCTCCTGCGTGCAGACGGTCTCGCTGGCGGCGGATGCCGACGGCCAGTTGCAGGCCGTCATGCACCATGCCGTGCACGCCACCTCCCGCCACGAGGACTACCAGGAGAATGTCGCAAACTGGTCCGGCCTCGCCTATCGGTGCGACAATGTGAAGATTTCCTACGAGATCGCCAAACTCGACCTCGCGACACCCGGTGACATGCGTGCGCCGGGCGCGGCGACCGGCGTCACCGCACTCGAAACTGCCATGGACGAACTCGCCTACGTGGTCGGTATCGATCCGCTGGAACTGAGGGTTCGTAACTTCGTGCAGCGCGATCAGAACCAAGATAAAGCCATCACGTCCAAGGCGCTGCATGCCTGCTACCGTGAGGGTGCCGAACGTTTCGGCTGGGAGAAGCGCTCGCCCGCTTCGCGCTCCATGCGCGACGGCAACGACCTCGTCGGCTGGGGCATGGCGGGCGGTGTATGGGAAGCGATGATGTCGAAGGGCGAAGCGAAAGTTCGTCTTTCAGCCGACGGAAAGATCACCGTCAGCGCGGCCGCCTCCGACATTGGAACCGGTACGTACACGATCCTCGGCCAGCTCGCAGCAGAGGTCTTTGACTGTCCGATCGAGGCGGTAACGGTAGACATCGGCAAGTCGGACCTTCCGAAAACCGGCGTCGAAGGGGGCTCGTGGACCGCTGCAACGACCGGTTCGGCCGTTCAGGCCGCAGCGAAATCCGTCGTGAAGACGCTTTTCGGCCATGCCAAGTCAATGAAGAATTCGCCGCTCGCTAAGGCTCGCAAGGAGCAGGTCGAAATAGCCGAAGGGCGCCTCGTTCTTGAGAACAATCACCAGATCGGTATCGCCGTTGCCGACATCATGGCCGCGGCAGATCTCGACATGATCGAGGAACATGCCAAGGTCGGCCCGGACATGCTGTCCATGATGCGTTATGCCTCCTACAGCCATTCGGCGGTCTTCGTCGAGGTGAAGGTGGACGAGGAACTGGGTGTCGTGCGCGTCACGCGCGTCGTCAGCGCGATTGCCGCCGGCCGCATCCTCAATCCCAAGACGGCGCGAAGCCAGATTCTCGGCGGCGTGGTAATGGGCATCGGCATGGCGCTGCACGAAGAAGGCATGATTGACCACCGTACCGGCCGCATCATGAACCACAATCTGGCCGACTATCATATCCCCGCCCACGCGGACATTCACGACATCGATGTGATCTTCGTTGAGGAGGAAGACGACAAGGCAAGCCCGATCGGGGTGAAAGGCCTCGGCGAAATCGGTATCGTCGGCGTTGCCGCGGCCGTGTCGAACGCAATTTTCCATGCAACCGGCAAGCGCATTCGCACCCTGCCGATCACCATCGACAAGATCCTGGAAAGCGGGAGCGCGCAATGACCCTTACTGCGTTTGCCCTCAACTGCACCCTGAAAACGAAAACCGCCGGCACCCCCTCCTCCACCGATCGCATGCTAAGGCTGCTCGCCGCGGCGATGAAACCGCTCGGCGTGACGACGGAATTTCTGCAACTCGCCGACTACGACATCAAGCCTGGCGTCACCTCCGACGAAGGAAATGGTGACGCCTGGCCGGGTATACGCCGGAAGATCCTCGACGCCGACATCCTCGTGATGGGTACGCCAATCTGGATGGGTCAGCCGTCCAGCGTCTGCAAGCGCGCGCTCGAGCGGATGGATGCCTTCCTGGAAGAGAAGGACGACAGGGGCCGCATGGTTTCTTACGGCCGGGTCGCCGCCGTCGCCGTTGTCGGCAACGAGGATGGTGCCCATCACGTCTCGGCCGAGCTGTTCCAGGCGTTGAACGACGTCGGATTCACCATTCCCGCCAATGCCGTGACTTATTGGGTGGGCGAGGCGATGGGCTCGATCAATTTCATCGATCTCGAGGAAATTCCCGATGTCGTGCGCTCCACGCTCGATCTCGTTGCCCGCAACACGGTGCACGCCGCCCGTCTCTTCAAGGACCGGCCCTATCCCGGCGAAGGAGAATGACCATGGCGAAGAAAAAGAAAAGATGGTCGCAGGACGTGACCGAAAACAGCGATGCGCTGGATCTCAAGGCGGGCGTTTTCAAGGAGGGCAGCGCCAGGAAAATCGCGCATTCCCTGAAGCAATCGGCGGAAGAGAGCGACCGGCGCAAATCCAGCCCGTTCCGCTCCGCCATGTCCATGCTGACATTCTACATCAATCGGGCGGGCGACCAACTTACCAAAAGTCGCCGCGCCACGCTGGAAAGCGCCAAGGACGAGTTGCGCAAGGATTTCGGCAAGAAGTCGAAGAAGGGCAAGTGACGGCCAAGCAGCGTAGCCGTGTTAGCGTAGGCCGGCCGGTGAGCGTCAAACGGCTGTTTCACGACTGTAGAACATTCTTGCCGATGCCTCGACAACCGAACGATGCTTTCTCGCGTCAAACGCACCGTTCGGGAACGTGTCGATGAGATATTTGGCGAAGGCTTCCTTTGCGCCGTCCGACTGATCGAACCAGACCTGCGATGAGATCTCGTCGAACAGCAATTTGAGATTCTTCAGCTCCTGTGGCTGGAAGACCGTCTTGACATATAGATGATCCATCGACGTCTCCTTCGACGCGGCTGGCGACAAAGGCCGCTTGAGGTTCCAAGCTTGCCTATTGATCGCGCGGCGGGGTCGGCTATGGGCGAACGGAAGTCCTTGGAGCATTCGACAAGGATGAGTTTTGAAGAAACCGAACCGAGTTGAAACCCATGGCTCCGCCTCCGAACTGGGGCGAAAGGTGTCACTCTCCCAAGACAGCGCCCGTAGCATTTGCCGTCCATGACAAGCATCATACGCCGATATGCGACAATGTCGATGCTTGGCGCTTACGAAGGCCGAGTGCCCAGCGATCGTGCTGTCGCATATCGCGGCCCGCGCTTCCCATCAATTAACGGAACTTTGCCTCCCGCCGCCAGTTGGTATCGCGCAGGCAGGACCTGCCTGCGTGATTTTTCTGAAGAGCACTTCAAGGAGGAATGATCCATGGCAAGGGATTGGGAAGGCCGTGAAGGCAACCGCGGATATGGTGAGCGCGGCGATGACTGGCGGCGCGAGCGTGACTGGTCCGACAAGGCAAGCGACGAGGCACGCTCCTGGTTCGGCGACGAGGACGCCGAACGCCGCCGCATGATGGATAACCAGTATCGCGGCGAACGTGACTATCGCCGTGACACGGGCCGCAGCGATCGCCGGGAGGATCGCTCGGGCAGTATGCGTCCCTTCGCCGGGCGCGAAAACTATCCGGGATATGACCGTCCCTGGTCGAACAGCCCCGCAGGTGGCGTCAACCGCGATGCCTATGGTTATCCGCGCCGCCAATCGGATGACCGCTGGAGTTCCGGCTACGGCTATAATGAACGCGGCTATGGCTCTTCCGACCGTGGCAACAGGGCCGGATGGGATGCCGATCGCGGTTTCTTCGAACGCGCTGGTGACGAGGTCGCGTCCTGGTTCGGCGACGACGATGCACAGCGCCGGCGCGAAATGGACGCACGCCATCGTGGCCGCGGCCCGAAGAACTACACCCGGTCGGACGAACGCATTGCCGAAGACGTCAACGATCGTCTTGCCGACGATGCGCATATCGATGCCTCGGACATAGAGGTTTCCGTCAGCAGCGGCGAAGTCACGCTGAACGGTACGGTGACCGAGCGCTTCGCCAAGCGTCATGCGGAGGACATCACGGAACGGGTTTCCGGGGTGAAGCATGTGCAGAACAACCTGCGCGTCTCCGAACCTCAGACAACGACCATGGAGACGACGTCCGACACACCGCGCACCGCGAATGCGTCCGCGACCCCGTCCGAGTCGTTCCGCCACTGAAGCCAATGCGGCCCCAGCAGGGGCCGCCCCCTCCGGGAGGCTGCCATGCTCGACTATGCCGACGCACGATCTCAGATGGTCAAGAGGCAACTGGCCCGCCGCGGCATCGCGGACAAACGCGTGCTCAAGGCCATGGAAGCCGTGCCGCGCGAGTGCTTCGTTGAAGAGAGGGCTATCAGGAGTTTGCCTACGAGGATTCCCCTTTGCCGATTGCCGAGGGGCAGACCATCTCCCAGCCCTATATCGTCACCCGCATGGGACAAAGGAGGCCTATCAGCGCCTCTCGACATTGCTGGACCGGACCCAAAGCGATCTGAAGCCGCGAGGAACAACGCCCGGCGACCAGAGTTAGAACCAATTCACCCAAATCAGGAGGAGAGAAGCAATGCCCCGCGGCGACAAGTCTTCCTACACCGACAAGCAGAAGCGCAAAGCCGAACATATCGAGGAAGGATATGAGGATCGCGGCGTTTCGGAAAAAGAGGCCGAACGGCGTGCCTGGGCCACCGTCAACAAGGAAAGCGGTGGCGGCAACAAATCTGGTTCCGGCCGCGGTCATGCGGAAAATCACGCCTCCTCAGAAAAAGGTGGTCGAAAGGGTGGAGCGGCGTCTGCCGCGAGGTCGAAGGCCGAACGCTCGGCGTCCGCAAAGAAAGCGGCCGCCACCCGCAAGCGCAACGAGCAGCACGCGCATCATTGATGGATGTGCGCCGGAGAGAACGAGGAGTTCCAACCATGAAAGTCAGCGAAGTCATGACGCGCAATGTGCGCATCGCCAATGCGGACGAGACCATCCAGGACGCCGCCCGCATCATGGCGGAAATCGATGCCGGCGTCGTGCCGGTTGGAAAGGACGGGAAACTGGTCGGCATGCTCACCGACCGGGATATTGCAATCCGGGCCGTTGCCCAAGGCATGGGCCCCGGATCGAAAGTGAGCGATGTCATGTCGGCCGAGGTGAAATATTGCTTCGAAGATGAGGATCTCGATCACGTCTGCAGCAATCTTGGTAGTCAGAAAATCCGCCGCATCCCCGTTCTTGGCCGCGACAAGCAGCTGGTGGGCATCCTGTCGCTCGGCGACGTGGCCGTAGAAACCGGCGGAGATGGCGCCGGCGAGGCGTTGGCCGCCATCTCCCGTCCGGGCGGCGCGCACAGCCAGTCCGGCACGCAGCCCCATTGAGGCACCCTCTAACAGAATGAGGCCGGCGCGCACCGCCGGTCTCACAGGACAGGAAGCCCTAGCCATGCAAGATCAACCCCGGGCCGAGCATCGGATGAATGGGCATCCTTATGTCGCTTTCGCCGTCAACATGATCCTCAGCCTTGTAGCCATGTACGTCGTCATGTTCTCCATGATCGATGGCTGGATCGATTTCAGGAACAATCTCAACATGCTCTACATGGCGCTGACCATGGTCGCGCCGATGGGCGTTCTCATGATTGTGACCATGAAGGGAATGTATCCGAAACGGACGCTGAACGTTCTGCTCATTGCGGGTTTCGTCATCCTGTTCATCAGCGGCTTCGCAGCCATACGCACACAGGCGTTGATCGGCGATCGGCAATTCATCGCCTCGATGATCCCCCACCATTCCGGCGCGGTTCTCATGTGCAGGAAAGCGGCCCTCACCGATCCCGAACTGACGACCCTTTGCGCGCAAATCGCACGCGGGCAACGTGCAGAAATCGAACAGATGAACGCGATCCGCACCCGGCTAGGGAGCGATTGAGGAGACGGTATGGCACCTCCAAGGAATATGGACGACGTGTTGCGATATCTGCCCCTGCGGATCGGGGCCTATATTCCCGACGACCTTCTGGAAGACTGGTTTGCGCCTGGAACGGGCATGAACCCGCCGAACAAAGCGGCGCTTGAGGCCGCTCGCGTCTACGGTCGACGGTTCGAATGTGAATTCAAGCACTATGAAGAGCGTAAGGAAGGAGTGTTCTGGAAATGGGTTCCCGCGATATAGTTGGAGAGACGATGGAAGCGAAAGCTGCGAACGCCGTAATCGAGGAGCTTGAACGGCAGGCGGCAGACGCTCCGCAGCGCCTCAGGGTTCAGCGGCAGGGCGATCGCGTGGATGTCCGCGGCGAGATTGACGTCGATGCCCTTGTGATGGTCGTTGTCGGGTCTATGGCCGGTGGGCCGTGAAACGGGACGCCTTCGTCCTGGGCGATCCCCGTTTCTCAAATACCACCGCAAAGCGTGATGCCTGAACTGTCGGTGCTGAGGTCAGAAGAACCATCGCGAAAGTAGACCGGTAAGGCCGCGGAGATAGACGAGCACGCTATCGGTGACTGCACCAAGGGTGGCGTTGATGAGGTTCGAACTTATGACCAGCAAGTCATGAACTCGACAAAACAATTGACTAGGGCGAATCTGCTGCCCAATCCTCGTGGCTATGCCTGATACGGATCACAAAGACGCTTCCGTCCTCTTTGATGCGATAAACTACAAGGTGTGCCTTGAAGGGATGGATCCTAACAGGCGGAGAAATCTCATGGCGCTCACGCGCCATTCGTGGATTGCCGGCAATTAGCTCGAACAAATTGAAGAGCTCATCATGATATCGTTTAGCAACCAATGCTCCGAAGATGCGAATGCCTTCTTCCGCAATTGAGATTACATCCTCTTCCGCTTGGACCGATAGGATGAATGGCATCAAGCGCGTCCGCGGCTGATCTCGGCTCGCGTGGTGGCTGCAGCAAACAGCTCGTCCGCTGAACGGCTCCCAACGCCGCTTCTAATTCCGTCATCGACAAACCGCTGCATCTCGGCAATCTTGTCGGTACGGGCCTGATCTCTGCGGATCAAGTCTCTGACGTAATCGCTCGCATTCGAATACCGACCGGTCTTAGCTTGGGCTTCAACCCAATCTTTCATGGGGTCCGGCAGGGATACGTTCATCGTCGCCATTTGAATCTCCTTGATGGGTAACGATATCCGCCAATGGCAAAGTTTGTCAAACTATTGATTGCCGTGCGGCAGGCACTTGAAGAGATACGAACCGATGCCCCTGCCATACCTCCAGAACACATTGATCTTAAATTGAAAATAGGTCGCGCTAGCTGTTCGACGAGGCCGGCCCGCCAATCCCCATGATCCGACTTCTGGCCGGAGCGTTCACGGGCAACTGCACAATCTTTGCGCGCTCGGTCCGGCTATGAATATTCACTCACGCAAAGATTGCTGTTGCGCCCACGACAAACAGGATAGCGCAACAACAAGCTATGCCGGCGATTGGTCTTACTCTCCGCCAGCGCGGCAATGCAAAGCAGGGCGTAGTACGCCAGATTTAGGCCGGCCCATAGCAACAAATGACTGCGGGCCGAACGTGCGCAAAACGCGTTGCAAATTTGCACTAGCTCATAATCTAAACGAACTCTCCTCCGGATTGCTTATCACTTCACCTTCTCCGACGATAAATCACTCATCAAACGCCGATATTCCGCTTCGGGTCGACCATAGCAATCATGTGCGAAAGCCTCGAGGGCCAAGCGATCGCGGATGACGACACTGCCCCGCAGTGAGCGGATGAGGCCTTCGCCTTCCAGGACGTGGAGCGCGGTCGTCACACTGGGGCGCCTGACGCCGAGGAGCACCGAGAGGAGTTCGTGCGTTACGGCCATCTCATCGCTGCGGGAGCGGTCGTGGCACATGAGAAGCCAGCGGGCGAGGCGCGCGTTGACGTCATGCACCGCGTTCGAGACCGCCGTGTGCGCCAGTTGAACGGCGAACCCCTCCATGGACCGGTTCATGATTTGCACGAAAGGTTTGCTCTGGTCCATCCAGCGACGGAAATCATCGAACTCCATGCTGTAGCCTTCGGCATCGAGCTGAACCGTGACGTCGTAGGAACTGATCCGCGCACCGGTGACCGCGGCAGTCGGGATATATCCGTCGAAGCCGAAGATACCGGCTTCTGCGCGCCGCCCGAGCGGCGTCATGATCACCACAGACCCTATACCGGAGGTCAGGAAATGCACTGTGTCGATCGGCTTGTCACGATGCGCCAGTGGCGTGCCCTTTGGAAAGACATTGTGTGTCAGATCCGGCGCCAGCATCTGGAAATCGATTTCCGGCAGAAGCTGCAGGAGATTGTTGAGGGGCGCTGAGCGCAATGGGGCAGTCATGTTCACGCCTCCAGTTTCTGGCCGAGGCTTGTTTCGGCGCTTCCGGCTCCCAGAGATAATGGAACGAATTTACGCCTTCTCGCCGCCCTGGCAAGGGCGGGCAAGAACCGGGCACACTGATCGACGGGATATAAGGATGGCCGGTCCGCAGCTCGCGGACCGGCCTTCTTCAAAGCGAGAAATACGGTTTGCAGTCAGCGCCGATAACGCAGACGCTCCTGCTCGATTTCTGCGGGTCCGTAGGGATCGAGCGTTTCGTCGAAGCGCGTCCAACCCTGTTCGGTATAGGCCGCGCGCCGCTCGACCGGATCGACCCAGTTCGACTGGCGCAGAACCGCCTCGGCTTCCGCATAGAGGTTCTCCTCGACCCGGGCGGTTACAAGCGTGCCGCCGCGGCGCACGCCTTCCGCATAGACATGGGCATGCTCCTCCGGCACGCCGGATTCCGTCATTGCACCGATGATGCCGCCTGCCGCGCCCCCCGCGACCGCACCTGCGGCAGCGCCGGCCGCGGTTGCGGCAAGCCAGCCGGCGGCGACCACCGGACCGACACCCGGTATGGCCATAATGCCAAGGCCGGTCAGGAGGCCACCGACGCCGCCGACGGCTGCACCGATCCCGGCACCCGTTCCGGCGCCTTCGGCGGCATTCGTGTCGCCGGTCTGCCGTTCGTCCACGTTGTTCGAGACGATGCTGATGTCATCCGAGGGAATGCCCCTCGCTTCGAGGGCGCGGACAGCGGCGCGTGCATCGGAGTAGTTGTCAAAAAGTCCGGTAGCGGTTTTCTTCATGGAAATATCCTCTTAGTTGGCGACGATGTTGCCCTGGTAGTCGAGCGCGACGTTGACGGACTTTCCGTCCTTCATCGCGGTGCCGCGCCAGAGGCCCTTGTCATCGAGCGTGAGCCCGGTGACGTCGGCATAGCCCGCTTCGACGATGCGCTCCCTGGCCTGTTCCTCGGTGAAGCTGTTCGCGCCTTCGACCGGCGCAGTGGCGTTCTTGTCGTCCGGAGTCGCGATCGCCGGGGTATCGCCATCGGTGGCAGGCGCCGTGGAGGTTTGAGCGAAGGCGCCAAGGGTCGATGCGCCGACAAATGCAGCGGCGAGCAAAAGCTTTTTCATGATGTCTCCTCGTGTTCAGCCGTTGAAGGCAAGGAGCAAACCGGGATACGGGCGTTTGGTTCCGCGTAAATTTTGAGATTTCTTAAAATAACTTCAGGCTGATGCCGGATTTTTCACTTGGCGCGAGCCGGCAGCAACACCGTCCAGCCCAGAGGACAAACGTGCCCCGCCGACGTGTTTCATTCGGCGAGGCCCAACGGGCTTTCCAGGTCAGCGAAGGCCAGTCTGTTTGGCCGGTTCGTCGTTCTCGTCGGGGTTCGGATTGGGCTCCTCATCGGGCAGGTACTCGGGCTCCGGCTCCTTGATCGGCGGGCTTGGCTCGCCAATGGGCGGCAGGTCGGGAACCGGATTCGGGCCGGGGCCGGGTTCGGTCGGAATAATAACCATGGGAAACTCCTTACTGGTTTGACAGGCCCCTATTGCGCCTTGACATTGCGCGCGCCGGCATGGCGGAAGGCCCGTTCGGCCTTGAGAAGATCGAAACGCGCGATATCGGCGGAAACGCGGATTTCGCCGTGGAGCGGCGCGTCGGCGCGGGTGGCGTCACCGCCGGAAGGCGCCGTGCCAGCCGTGTTTGCGTCCGTATCGCGCTCCACGAACACATCGGTACGGGCAATTCCGCATTGCTGTACGAGATGCTCGACAGCGCGGTCGGCGGCCTCTCGGGTCGCGAATGTCGCCCACATGGTTTTCGTGCTGTCATCGGACATTGCACCTTCTCCTCTTCTTCAGGGATCAGGGTTGCAACGCGGCAAGGGAGCGATGGTTCAGAATAGAGTGCTAGGCGCTATCCCGCGTGTAGAACATGCGGGCAGTGGCCTCGATGATGGAGCGGTGCTTGACGGGGTCGAAGGTGACGGCGGGGAATGTCTCGAAGAGATACTTGGCAAAACTCTCCCTCGCCTCCTCCGACGCATCGAACCAGGGTTGCGAGGTGAGTTCATCGAAGACCGACTTCAATGCGCCCAACTCGTCCGGCTCGAAAGTCCCCTTGGAAGTGTAGCTGCCCACGCCCGCCTCCTCTGTGCGACAGGCATGAGTTTAGGTCCGTATAGGTGCGATTCAAAGCGGCATCATGGTACGAAATCGTACGGAGGAACTTCAATCCGTAACGTCGCGAGGCAAATGGCTGTCGACACCACGCGCGAGAAGCCCGTCAGCCTCTACGTCACGCACCCCTTTCACACGGCGCAGGAAGCCGATGAGGTGGCGGCGGTCCTCTTCGCTATCGACGGCGCCGTCGAGCACCGCGACGCCGTCGCGGATCGTGAGCTCCAGCGTTGCAAGATCGACCCTGGCGTCGTTTTCGAGCGTGTCCATAATGCGCGCCTCGAGATCGTCGTCGCCGATGATATCGCCCGTCTCATCTGCAAACGACAGTGGCGCGCCGTCGACATCGCGTGCAGCGGGATCACGCGTGATCGAGACTCCCCCGTTGCCCAGCTGATCCAAATCAGCGCCGGGGCTTGCGTAAGGCAAGTTCTGCGCGGCTCGACGTGCATCGTCATCGTCCGGATAGGGCCAGCCGTCGCGGGTGTCCCGCTCCTCGTAGTCTCGAAAATCCTCCTTACGAGATACTGTCTTGCGATCGGCCATCGTCTTGCTCCGCGGTTTGATCTGGGAATGATGACAGCCAACCGCTCAGACCGGCCTTTGTTCCAGAGAACAGCCGCGACCGCGCCGCTATTTCGTCATTGCGCGCCGGGTCGGCCGATGTCGTCTTCGAGCATCTTGCGCGCACGGTTGACCCTGCTTTTCACCGTGCCGATCTCGCAGTCGCACAGCCGTGCGGTATCGATGTAGCTAACGCCCATCGCCACGAGCAGCAACGTACGGCGCGAGCGCGGCGGAAGGCGACGCAGGGCGCAGCGCAGTTCGCTGCGGCGAACCGCCCATTCCTGCGGCGGCATGATGCTCGCCCGTTCTAGCAGGCCGTCGTCCAGTCCGACAGGCTCCCGGCAGCGGCGGCGATATTCCGTGTTGAAGCTATTGCGCATGATCGTGAAGAGCCACGAGCGGAGTTTTGTATTGGGGTGAAACTGTTGCGAGGACCGAAGCGCTCGCATCACCGTTTCCTGGATCAGGTCCTCCCGGTCGCTCGCCGAACGGGTCAACTGCTGGGCGAAGCGCCTGAGCGCGGGCAGCTGGGCTTCTATGCCGGCGTAGACCGTCTGAGAAACGGGTTCGGAGACCAAGGCGTCCATTCATTCCTCCATTTCGAAGGAAACGAGACGGGCCCGCGGAGGTTGCCGTACGATAGCGTACAGATGGGGCTGGAAAGAAAATGGAACACTTGGCGGCTTCGCCAGTCCCTATGGGAGCAATGACGCTGCGAGGCGATCCATGACCCACTACTTCTTCCACATCTGCAGCCGAACGGAACGGATCGAAGACCGGGAGGGTGCGGATTTCGATACGCTGGACGCCGCCCTCGCTGAGGCCCGTCTTGCAGCGCGCGAGATTCTGGCCGAGGATTTGCGAAAGGGGCACGTCGATGAAACGCGTCTCTTCGAAATCGTCGATGAACGGGGGGAGCTGATGGCGCAGGTGCCCTTCAAGGAAGCGATCAGCTAGCCGGCCGCGAGACGACGGCGCCGATGAGCCGCTCGTATTCCTTTTCGCATTCGCCATAAGCGTCGCGCGCAAAGGCTTCCAGGCCAGCCCGGTTACGCACGCTGACGACGCCGCGCTCGGAGTAGATGAGCTTCTTACCCTCCAGCACATGAAGCGCCGTCGTCACGCTGGGGCGTCGCACGGCGAGCATGATCGACATGAATTCGTGCGTCAGGCTGATATCCGAACCGTCCACCCGGTCGTGGCACATCAATATCCATCGGGCGAGCCGTTCGTCGATATGGTGCACGGCATTGGAAAGCGCGGTATAGGCCTGCTGGACAGCCAGTGCCTGCGTGTAGCGCGCAAGCAGCCTTTGAACCTCGCGATCTTCCGTCAAAACCGCTTTTAAGTCTGCAACGGGAAGACGGTAAGCCTGGCCTTGCATCTGCATGTGGATAGAGAATGGGTCGGCGTCGACATCAAGGACCGCCGATACCGGACACATGCCGTCCCTTCCGATGATCCCGATTTCGCTACGCTGCCCCTCCGGCGAGCGGATGACGACGGATGCAATGCCGCTCTCGAAGAAATAGGCGTGTTCCATCGGCTGATGGGGGCAAGACAGCTGATGCGAACGGGGGAGATCGACGCACTCCAATTGCGCGGCGAACCGCTGCAGGCTTGCTTCCGCTAAACGCCGTAACAGGGTGTTTCGAAACCTGCCCTGCCATACGTCATCCATCCAACGATCCCATGCGGTTAAGCGACCGCATATCCGCCAGAGGCTTCGGTCTTCCTAAAGTCAATGGCTGTCCATCTATGACCATAAAATCGGCGAGACAACCCAGAGTCTGGCGTCGGTACGGAAGCGGACAGAGGAACGGAAATGTGTGCGCTGGTCGGCATGGGCCGCGAAGATGGCACGCCGGTTTTCGCCTGCGGTGAGTGACCGCGTCGGCGAAAGGGCCTGCCCCCGCTGTCACACCTCCTGGGCGCCGTGCGGGATCGCTTCGAGAACCAGCCGGAAGGTGACGATGGGCACGCGGTTGGCATCCTGCAATTCGACGGAAATACTGTCCACCGGCTCATTCGGCAAACCATCGATGGCCATCTCGGCGAGAAGCGTCCTTGCCTCGTCCTTGGCCTTTTCCATATCCGCGAATTCGAAACCGCGATCAGGCTGCAGTACGCCGTCCTGATCCTGGATCTTGAAATAATACCGTTCCATTGCCGCCTCCCGGATTGAGAAGACAATGGCAAAGCGGGGCAAACGTTCCGTAACCGAGCACGCCGCGCAAAGGATAGGGCGGCCAACGCTCGGGGGAGCTTTGGCAACGAAGGACTTGAGGCCTCCGCCCAATCGCCAAACGGCAACTGCGCCCTCCCTTGCGGGAGAGCGGAATGTGTCACGACGAAGAGGCGAGATGAAGCGGTGTGCCGACTTATGCCGGCTCCGTACGAAACCGTACCGACCCGCCGAATTGCAGCACCTTTCGGTTGGACAGAAGCCGGAACATGTACGGTTCCGTACAAACACTCAGCCGGCAGGAACATCCCCTTCCCCAATTCATTTACGTGACACCACCAGCGGGGGAGCGACGTCATGCAACATTTCGACAAGAAGCGTTCGAAACTATCCGTCAACGTGTTCGACGTCATCGCGTACTGCCGATCGCACAACATCGATGAGCGGGAGACCAGAAAGCTCGTGCTCATTGTCGGCCGTTTTGCGAGCAGGCTTGAAATCCAGATGAATCTTACGAAACGGCCTGCGCGCTTCCGATAGCGCTTTGTCCGGCACCCGGAACAATCACGGAAAGCACTTGATGAAACCGGAGCTGATCAACGGCTCATTCCAAGCGAGGAGATTGAAATGCCCACGAAAACAATGGAGGACCTCTTCTTCGATGGGGTCAAGGATATCTATTACGCCGAACGCAAGATCGTCGCGGCGCTCAAGAAGATGATCCGCGGCGCCAAGGCCGAAGAGTTGAAGTCCGCGTTTGGCAAACACCTGCAGGAAACGGAAGACCAGATCGAGCGCCTCGTTCAGGTGTTCGAAATCCTCGGCAAGCCTGCCGGCGGCAAAACCTGCCCGGCCATCGACGGCATCCTCGAAGAAGGCCAGGAGATCCTGGAGGAATTCAAGGAATCGCCTGCGCTCGACGCCGGTCTGCTGGCAGCCGCACAGGCCGTCGAGCACTACGAAATCGCCCGCTACGGCACCCTGAAGTCATGGGCCCTGCAGCTGGGGCACAAGGATGTCGCCCAGCTGCTCGAACAGACACTTTCGGAAGAAATGAAAACCAACCAGGCGCTGAGCCAACTCGCCGAAACGAAGGTGAACCGCGAAGGCAAGGCCAACGCTGCCTGAACGCGCGGGGTGGGCAGTTCGGTTGAAAAAATGCAGGAACCGCCCACCGCTTCATTGCGCAACACCCTGCCTCAAACAAAGGCTCCCGCGCTCGACGGGGGCCTCAATGCACAGACAACATCCTTTGAAAGTTGTTTCCAGGTATCGGCCTGGTACCTGGCTGCTCAATAGCCGCCAATGATGGGGAGCACCTCGCCGGTGATGTAGCTGGAGCACTGCGGCGACGCGAGGAAGACATAGGCCGGGGCCAACTCCTCAGGTTGGGCAGGTCGTTTCATCGGCGTGTTAGCGCCGAATTTTGCAACGTCCGCCGCCTCCTTGTCCGAAGGGTTGAGCGGCGTCCACACCGGTCCCGGCGCTACGGCATTGACACGGATACCGCGCGGCACGAGCTGGCCGGCGAGCGAACGCGTAAAGGCATGAATGCCGCCCTTGGTGGTGGAATAGTCTAAGAGGTCTTTCGACCCTTTAAGACCGGTAACGGAGCCGGTGTTGATGATCGCTGACCCGGGCTTCATATGCGGTACCGCCGCCTGCGCCATGAAGAAGTAGCCGTAAAGGTTGGTCTTCAGTGTCTCGTCGAAATGCTCTTCGGAAAGATCGACGATGTCCCTGCTGTGAACCTGGAAGGCGGCATTGTTGACGAGAATATCGAGGCGGCCGAGATCCTTGACCACGCACTTTACCGTATCGGCGCAAAACGCCTTGTCCTTGACGTCGCCGGCAAAGGCGATGCAGCGCTGCCCTTCCGCCTCCACGGCAGCGATCGTCTCCGTGGCGTCGTTTCCTTCCGCAAGATGTGCGATCGCGACATCCGCACCTTCTCGGGCAAAGAGGACCGCAACCGCTCGTCCGATGCCGGAATCCCCGCCCGTAATCAGCGCCACCCTACCCTTAAGCTTCTCCGAGCCCTTGTAGAAGGGCGCGTCGTACATCGGTTGTGGGTCGAGCTTCGCCTCATCACCCGGCTTAGGCTGATGCTGCTTGGGAAAGGGAGGGACAGGATAGAGGCGCGCGCCGGCCTGCATGGCCTGCGGCTTCTCGACCTCTCCTTTGTGGTCAGCCTCCGCGACCTCTGCCTGAATATCACGCTGTTTCGCCGCTGTACGGGCGGTTTGACTGCGGGCCATGGCCGGTCTCCTCAAATCTCGGTTGGGCGAATGTTGTCGACGCGGACAGTGCCGGCGACGACCTCGCGCGGTCCGTCGACCGAATATGAGGGGTTACGCTCGTCAACCACCGTGTAGAGCTTTTCGTTGCGAAACGCGCTCGAAGAAGTCGTGGAGTTGCCGTCCCCTGGCAGGGCATCAATTTCCATGTAGTCGAGCTCGGCTTCCGCGGCCACAACACGCGCATCACCACTCGAGCGGGCGCGCACAACCACTTCGCCGTGATTGGGTGCAATGTCCCAGTTGGTGTCCGTCGCGGAAGCGATCGGAACCAGCCGGAAGAGCTTCAGCTCTTCAGGATCGGAATAGTTGGGGACGGGCGTCGGCATATCCTGGCGCGGAGCATTTTCGTCGAAACCCACGGACCAGTCCTGGCTGGGCGTTTCCACACCCGGCGGTGTGCGATGTATTGTGGCATCGTCGCTGCCCGTGATGACGCGCGGCTTCGCGCTGGATACGCCGTCATTGGTCCGGCCCGCCTGCGAAACCTTGAATTGCGGCACCGCATCGGCATGAATGATTTTTTCGCGGCCAGTCTGCGCCGAGACAACGCTATCTGCGCCCGGCATCACGCGAGGAGCAACCGGCACAACCTGATCGTCCTGCTCCCGATACGCGCCTTCTGTCTCCCGGCGGCCTCGGTCATGCAGCGCTTGATCACCCGTGACTTCGCCAGCCAGTTGTTTGAAATAGCCGGAAATCTTCTCGATCATACCCATAGTTTCATCCTCATGTCCTGGTTTCGAGGCGCGCTATCGCAGCCTTGAGAATTCTCCTGATCTCGTCATCCGCGATCTGCTGGGCGGCAAAGGCCGTATCGGGCTCCACGCCCGGATCCTCCTGATGGTCGATGACCGTCTCGTTATCTCGCGCCATGGCAATCAGGGCGTCGCGCGCTTCGGGAATCGAGCCGAGGATCGAAACGAGTTCGACAAGCAGCCGTCGGTGCGCGTTGATCCTGCCTTCCAGATGGGCTGATGTTTCGCCGGCCATGCACGCCTCCCGAGCTAGAACGCAAACGGGAGGAGTGAACGATTGTTCCATTTGTTGCCGCGGATGCGCGCAACCGGAACAGAGCCAATCCTCGCAGGGCCGCCATTTTACGTCCCGGTGGCGGCCGGTCTGCACCGGTCCCGCGCAAGCTACGGCCCTTCCGTGCGCTTGATCTTCCGGCGCGCCGGCTCTTTCCCGGTCGTGATCACGACCTCATCTGTGGCGGCAGCCGGCACTGCTTCGACAGCGCCTGCATTACCGCCGGCTCTCTCGCCCAGCACGGAAAATCCCCTGAAGGGACCTGCCGGCTTGTGTTCCTCATCAAATTCCGACTCGGCGATGAGCCAATGCCGCAGCTCGCCACCTGGCGGACACCCCTCAGCCTGCCAGATTTCATAAGCGCGTCGGCGAATTTGTTCGGGCTTATGCATGGTCATGAAAACTCCTTTTTGGACGGCGTGGCAGAGCCGACGCTTCGCCTTGGCAATAGGCAAGGGCCGCCTGCTCCCGCTTCTGCATGAAGGTTGTGAAATCCATCGCTTCCTCCGTGAACTCGAAGGCGGAAACGGTCGGCGACACGGAATGTTTCAATCCCTTTGGCTCCAATGCTGCACAGGCCTTCGGAGCACGAAAAAGTATCGGGGCCGCGGAACCTTTCCCAACCTTCCACGTTTGATGCAGTTGGCTTTGGTGGGGGACAGCATGAATGGGGATGGGGCATCGGCCCTTGTCGGTGAAGACCGGTACAAGCTGCTGGTTGATGCGATCACGGATTATGCCATCTACATGCTGGATCGGCAGGGCAATATCGTCAGCTGGAATGCCGGTGCGAGCCGCTTCAAGGGGTATGAGGCGAAAGAGGTGCTTGGCACGCATTTCTCCCGCTTTTACCGTTCCGACGATCGAGACAGGGGTCTTCCCTCGTTGGCCTTGAAATATGCCGCTGAAGAAGGCCGCTTTGAAGGTGAAGGCTGGAGGGTGCGCAAGGATGGATCCGAATTCTGGGCGCATGTCATCGTCGATCCCATACGCGATAACGGCGGCGATCTTATCGGCTTCGCGAAGATCACCCGCGACCTGACAGAGAGGAAACAGGCCGAGGAACAGCTTCGCAAGACGGAGCAGCAGTTCCGCCTTCTCGTGCAGGGCGTCACGGATTACGCGATTTACATGATGGATGCCGACGGTCACGTCTCGAGCTGGAATGCCGGCGCGGAACGCATCAAGGGCTACCGGCCGGATGAGATCATCGGCAAGCACTTATCCAACTTCTTTCCTGAACAGGACAGGCTTGCCGGCATTCCACAGCTGGCGCTCGAAACCGCGGCGGGATGGCCGGTATGAGTCGGAAGGCTGGCGGCTGAGGAAGGACGGAACACGCTTCTGGGCCAACGCCGTCGTCGACGCTATACGCAGCGACGACGGTTCGCTGATCGGCTTTGCGAAGATCACGCGCGACATAACGGAAAAACGCGATGCGCAACAGGCGCTCGAACTGGCGAGAGAAGAGCTTTTCCAGGCGCAGAAGATGGAGGCTCTCGGCCAGCTGACCGGCGGCGTCGCCCACGACTTCAACAACCTGCTGATGGCGGTTCAGGCGAGCCTCGATCTTCTGAAACGACGCATCTCACCCACGCCCGAGGCCCAGTCCCTGATCGACAATGCCTTGCAGGCGACGCGACGCGGAGCATCGCTGACTCAACGGTTGCTTGCCTTTTCCCGCCGTCAGGATCTGGATTTCGAACCCGTCGATCTCTGGGTGCTCATTCGCGGCATGACGGACATGCTGCAACGGTCCATCGGCCCGGCGGTCGTCGTCGAAACACATTTTCCGCTGAATCTGCCTTCGGTGCGAACCGACCCCAACCAGATGGTGAACGCCCTCCTCAATCTGGCGATCAACGCACGCGATGCAATGCCGGAGGGTGGCCGCCTGCTCATCGGCGCGCGGCTGGAGACCCATGCGCACAAAGCCCATCCCGAGCTGCGGGAGAAAGCCTATCTCTGCCTCTACATCCAGGATGAGGGACATGGCATGGACCCGGACACGCTGAAGAACGCCACCGCGCCGTTCTTTACGACGAAGGGCGTCGGCAAAGGCACCGGGCTTGGGCTCTCCATGGTGCAGGGCCTGATGGCGCAGTCCAGCGGCAAGCTGGTGCTTCACTCCGTCGAAGGCGCAGGCACGACAGCTGAACTGTGGCTCCCGATCGCTGAGGCCGGCGTGGAGGAAAAGCAGGAGGAGCATACTGTACCACCTCCGTTTCCGGACAAGGTCGATGCGCTTAGCGTGCTTGCCGTCGATGACGATCCGCTTGTGCTGATGAACACTGTGATGATGCTGGAAGATATGGGCCATAGCGTCTGCGAGGCCAGCTCGGGTACCAAGGCCCTTACGTTCCTCGCCGAACGGAACATCGACCTCATCGTCACCGATCAGGCCATGCCGCAGATGACCGGTTCCCAACTTGCCGACATCGTGCGGGAACGCTGGCCGGGCATCCCGATCGTGCTCGCTACGGGCTATTCGGAACTGCCGCCTGAGGCCCGCGCCGATCTGCTTCGCCTGTCGAAGCCCTTCGGCGAGCGGCAACTGGAAGATATCATAAAGCGGGCCATGTCCGGCGACACCAGGCTATCGAGGCGATAGGTACGGTAGATGACCGACCACGGTCGGCTTTACGAAAGGCGGGACAGAACTCAACCTTCCGGCTAAGGTTGACCGACGCACTTGGGGGATAGTGGTGTTGCGCGGGCTGAACATCCATTTCACGCTGGCGAGGGCGGCTGCGATGATCATCATCGCCATGTTCGTCTCGTTGCTCCTGATGCTCGGCCTGTGGCTCAACACAAGCTACCGGGACGCCGTTCGCCGCACCGAGGAGCGGGCCATTGCAGCCTCAAAGATCGTCGCAAGCAATGTTTCGCTGCTCGATTCCCTCGCGCGACAAGCCCTCCAGCGCATCGACGAGACGCTCGGCGAAAGCCTCACGCCACAGGCCTCCGCCACCGTGCGCAACATCAATGAGGCGGTCGCGAACCTGCCTGGTCAGGTGAAAGCCTATGTGGTCGACGAGAAGGGTACTACCCTCTATTCGACCGATCCCATGGTGAAGCCGATCAACATCGTCGACCGGCCCTATTTTTCGGATTTGGCGAAGGGCGCGAAACAGCATATTTCGAGCCTGCTGATCAGCCGCCTCAACGGCGAACAGATTTTTGCCTTCAGCCGCAGGCTGGAGCGAAACGGCCGCTTCGCCGGCGCCGCCGTCGTTTCCTTCGAGGTTGGTGCGGTTCTCGCCGATGTCTGGGAGGCGGTGAATCTCGGCCCGAACTCCACCGTCAGTTTCGTGCGTTCCGATGGCCAGCTCGTCGCGCGCTATCCGCTCGCCGACGGGCCGCTCGACATGAGCAAATACGTGCTGTTCACGGACTACCTCATCAACACGCAGGATGGCACCTACGAGGCCATCTCGCCGGTCGATGGCGCCCACCGCATCGTCGCCTATCGAACTGTCGACGGTACCCGGCTGATCGCGCTCGCTTCGGCTGACCACGATTTCGGCATCCAGCGATTCTGGCGGGATGTGACGGTAGCAATCTCGGTACTGGTCCTCGCCAGCGTCAGCCTGCTGGCCGCCGGCCAGTGGATTCGTCATCTGCGGCGGCGCGAAGCCGCCCAGTCCCAATTGCTGCAAAATGCCATCGCTGAAAACCAGCTGCTCCTTCGCGAGATACACCATCGCGTCAAGAACAACCTGCAGGCCGTCCAGAGCATCATCCAGCTTCAGCGTCTGCCAGCGGAAATCCAGCGGTCGCTTGCTGACCGCATCTCCTCCATGGTCGCGGTGCACGAGCAGATCTACCGGCACGACGAATTCTCCCGCCTCTGCGCACGGGACCTCATAGCCTCCGTTGTCGAGAAGCTTGTAAGCGCCTATGGCGCTGCCGTTACCGTGGACTACGACATCGACGAGATCGCCGTCTCCACCGACAATGCGACCCCACTCGCTTTGCTGATCAGCGAACTTCTGACCAATATCCTGAAATATGCCTTTACCGATGGCCGCGAGGGAAGAATTTCCATCGCGCTCAAGTCAATCGGGGAGCGCCGCGCCCGCCTCACGGTGCGAGACAACGGCGTCGGCTTCGATCCGCAGACCATGCAACAGGGCATGGGAAGCCGCCTGATCAGAGGCGTCGTCAATCAGTTGAACGGCACCCACACCTTCGACGGAAGTGATGGAACGACTTTCACCGCCGAGCTTGATATCGTGGAATCGTAGGAGCGTGGCTCAAGTCGGGCGGCTCAGATAACGCGATCCCCTGACGGCGAAGCGCCATGGGCGCTCGGCAGCCTTGGTGATGCCGATACGCACACCACTTATCAAAGCAGGCACGTCGGAGGAAGCCTCCAGGGAAAAAGGATCGGCAAGAACCGACAACCCGTTCATTTCCCCGGTGATGGCCAGCGCCTTGCACAGATTGCCCGGCCCAGCACACAGCTTGCGTGCCTCGCCGACTGCCCGCCGCGCCATCATCGTCTCCAGCCCGTGTGTCGGTTCGAGCGCGCGAATGAGCACGGCGCTGCCGCGCTCGCACACGATATTGAAGCACCAGTGCAGGCCATAGGAGCGATAGACGTAGGCCCGTCCCGGCGCCCCGAACATCGCCGCGTTCCAAGTCGTCTGCCCGCGAAAACTGTGTGATGCGTCGTCGTCCTGCCTATAGGCTTCCGTTTCAACGATGAGCCCGCCGACGCCATCGACCAGCAGACGCGCGCCGAGAAGATCGGCAGCGACGGCAACCACGTCGCGCGCAAAGAAATGTTCATCCATCCCGCCGGCCCGCCATGTAATCCCGCATCACCAGTGCACTTTCGATGGCGGCGCCCGAGGCCGTGTTGTCGAAGACGCACCAGCTCTCCGCACCGAATTGATCGGCGATGCGACGGATGTCGGCATCGTCGTAGCTGGAGTGATTAATTTGGGTCGTGCCGTGCAACGGGACATATTCCGGCGCCTCACGAAAATCGGATACGGGCCATACGGGCGCGGATCGGCCAGAACACGACCGATAGCGTATTTCTGAAGAAGCACGCGGGCGGGTGCGGACGCCCAGCTTTTATGGCGAGGCTCGAGCACGAGCGGGCCGGTAAAAATGCGGCGCATGGCCGAGAAAGCCTCTTCGGCTTCGGCGGCGTCGAATCTGAGGCTCGGCGGCAATTGGCACAGCAAAGGGCCAAGTTTTCCCTCCAGCACAGAAATCTCGTCCACGAATACATCGAAGAGCGGGCCGATGTTCCGTAGGCGCGCCTCATGCGTGATATCGCGCGGTATTTTCACTGCGAAAAGAAAATGCGCTGGCACCGCACTTGCCCAGCGCACGAACGTCTTCTTCTGGTGATGGCGATAGAAGGTCGAGTTGATCTCGACGCCGTTGAAGACGGCGGCATAGCGTTCGAGGCCACTGCCCGTCTTTGGAAAACGGCCCGCGACCGTCTTGGGGATCGACCAAGCGGCTGTTGCGATGAAAGGCCCATTGTGCCGCATCACGCGATCTCCAGGTCCGCACAGAGCGGCAGGTGGTCGGATGCCCGGCGGGCGAGTGGTGTGTCGTGGACGAAGGTCCGGCGAACGGAAATCCCCTCACCGATGAAGATATGGTCGATGCGCAGCAGCGGCAGGCGGGAGGGAAAGGTTGAGACGGGCCGGCCGCCGGCATCTATCTGCACATCCCGAAAGCGCCGCGCGAGCATGCGATAGGACGGCGAGCGCGAGACCGCGTTGAAATCACCGGCAAGGATGACGCGCGCATCCTCCGCCATCGGCGCCCCCAGCCATCCCGGCCCGATCAGAGCTTCGGTCTGGCGTACACGTTCGGCGCCAAGCAGGCCAAGATGGGTGACGAAAATCTGTAGTACTACGTCATCGACGGGCACCTCCACCCACAGGGCGCCCCGCGACTCGCCGCGCGAGGGAAGCCCATCGGCCTTGACGAGACGGGTCGGCAGCGCCGTCAGCAGCGCGTCGCCATAACGCTCCTCCTCTAGGTGCAGCGCGGGATGGAAGTGCGAGGCCATGCTGAGATGGTTGGCGATGGTCTGCGCTTGATCGACCCCGCCGCTGCGCGCCCGCGCGACGTCCACCTCCTGCAAAGCAACGATATCGGGCTCACATTCGGCTATGACCTCGGCGATGCGCCCGGGATCGAGTTTCCGATCCGTGCCGAAGCAACTGTGCACATTGTACGTCATGATCCTCAGCTGCCTGCCCATGCCTTCCTCTCGTCGTTTCTGACGTTTCGGGAACACAAAAGCTCCGTTTTCGTTCCGCTTCGACTGACCGGGAAGGATGCGCCACATGAAACGAACCCATATCCTCCACGCGCTCGTCGCCCTTGCGGCACTCGCCGCGGGATTGTTGATCTACCGGACGCTGGCGCAATATTCCTGGGGCGATATCCGCACCTCCCTCTCCGCCATTCCCAAGGGAAACTTCGCCCTGGCGCTCGCCTTCGCGGCCTGCTCCTATCTCTGCCTCACGGTCTTCGACTTTCTGGCGCTGCGCTATGTCGGCAAGCCGCTTTCCTATCCGCGCGCCGCGCTCGCCTCCTTCACCAGCCTTGCCATCGGCCACAATGTGGGCGTCGCGGCGCTCAGCAGCGGCGCGGTGCGTTACCGTTTCTATTCTCGTTGGGGTCTCGATACCGAGGAGATCGCCAAGCTGATCGTTTTTTGCGGTGCGACCGTCGGGCTCGGGCTGATCACGCTGGCCGGGTTCTGCCTCATCCTGCTTCCCGGCACCGCGGGAAAGATCGCCGGGCTCGGAACCACCGCATCCGCCACGCTGGGCATGGTCTGCCTTGCGCTCGGAGCTACCTATCTGGCGCTTGCCGCTTTCCTGCGCGGTGAGCTGAAGATTCGCAGCTGGCGTTTCGCACTGCCGCCGCTGCACCTCGCGGCGCTGCAGATCCTCATCGGTACGGTCAACTTCGCCTTTGTCGCCGCCTGTCTACACCAGCTTCTGAACGGAGAAGCCAGCTACATGGAAACGACCGCCGCCTACGTGGTGGGCAATCTTACGGCACTGGTGAGCCATGTGCCCGGCGGGCTCGGTGTGCTGGAAGCGACAGTCGGTTTCCTGCTCGGCGGATCAGCCTCCATCGGTGCGATGATCGCCTTCCGCGTCATCTATTTCTTTATTCCGCTTCCGCTCGGGCTGCTCTCGCTGCTCGCCAACGAGACTTTTCTGGGATCAAGCACCGACGCCGGTTTGCGCAAGGGCGCAAGCTGACGGCTCAAGAAGCTTTGCACCGCGCCGGCCAAGGCCGAGAATGGCCACCAGGGGGCGACAGGGTCCACAAGGCCGGTTCCCACGACCGGCGCAACCGCTCCCTTGCCTCCCGCATCGCGGAAAGGCCGCAACCCGCGCTCACGGGTGTTGAGCGCATCGATCGTCCGACCCAACATGCCTTGCGCGCGAACCGCGCAAGCGAAGATGGCCGGATCGATATCGAGGTGCTCGGCAAGCAGACGGTCCCGCAGCGCGAGAATGCCACCGCGCTCGGCATCGGAACGGGCTTCAATTGCAATATCGAGCTCGGTATCCAGCCCCTCGCTGCGCTGGTTGAGGTTGGACGAGCCGACACGCAGGAAGGTGTCGTCGACGATCACCAGCTTGGAGTGGATAACAATCTCCTGTTCCGTTCCATCGGGCTTCGGCACGACAGGGTAGAAGGCGCGCATGCGACCGTGTTTGTCACACTGGCTGAGGCGGCGGATGAAGCGGTCGCGGTTCGCGCCGAGCACGAGGCGCTCGATGGTGCCGTGCGAACTCAGCGTCGAAATGACGACCACCTCCGGCCCATTCGGCTCGGCAAGCCGCGCGCACAGCACGTCGCAGACCCGGTTTGACGCGAAATACTGACTCTCGATATAGATATGGCGCCGTGCCGCCTTGAGCGCCGCGACTGTCAGGTCCATTGCCTCGGTTACGGCGGCGTGTCCACGAACGGCAGGCTCCGTGCGTGCGAAGGCGACCTCGACGTTCGTCATCATATCTGTCGTGCCTTTGAGACAGATTTGCGTCTGAGACGCCACCGCCGGAACGGTCACGTCCGTAGCAAAAAGCCAGCGGCGGCGGGCGATATCTCCCGCAAGACGCGCCGCATCGCCCTCAAGCGCCACCTGCATGTCGTGCACCGGTTCATAAGGCTTGCCAGAGGGAAGCTTGCGCCTGGGATCGTCGACAAGGTGATCGCTCGTATCCCAACGCTTGGCTGTGAGATCGATACCGCCGACGAAGGCGACCGTATCGTCGACGACGACGAGCTTCTGGTGATGCGAGCCGCGGATCGGATGGCGGCTATCGAAGGCGAGCACGATGCGCGGATGGGAGGACCAGCGCCGCTTGCGAAACATTTTCAGCGATTTGCCGGAATAGACCGGTCCCATGGCCCAGACGAGCACGCGGACGGTCAGCTCCGGCCACTCCTCCACGAGCCGCAGCAAAAAAGCGCCGAGCGTCAAGGAATGCGGCACTCCGGGTTGCATCGGAATATCTGGATTGAAATCCCAGCCGACGATCCAGACTTCCCGGCGCGCCTGTTTCAGAACGCCTTCCAGTACATTGAAATAGGCCTGTCCATCGACGAGCACGGCGAGGCGGTCGGCCGTCGCCGTGCTCCAGGCATTCTCTCCGGGCCTGATGATCGGTGCACTGATATCGATATCGGGAACGAGGAATGGGTCCACTTCGTTTCGCACTCTCTGCCGCCTTGTCTGGTTTGCCTCTGCAGCGCGGAAATTCGCGGCATCGGCTTTGGTTCCGCGCTTCTCACTGGCATCGGAACATTTTGGCGACTGCCAGCATTGCGTTCGCTTTGAAGCGGGAGAACGAGCGTGGCACCGAGAGCGAACTGGAAAGGCTTCCTGAAGATGGGCGAACTGGTGTGCCCGGTCGCCCTTCATACCGCTGCATCGACCAGCGAACGTATCGCCTTCCACATGCTCAACCGCAAGACTGGCCATCGGCTGCACCGGGAGTTCGTCGACAGCGAGACGGGCAAGGTGGTGGCGCGCGAGGATCAGGTGAAGGGCTATGAGGCGGGCGAGAACGACTATATCGCGCTCGATCCCGAGGAAATCGCCGCCGCAGTGCCGGAGAGTGACAAGACGCTGGAGATCGAGGCCTTCATCGCCTGCGACGATATCGACGACCTCTATTTCGACAAACCCTATTATCTCACACCATCCGACCGGCATGGCGCCGAGGCCTTCGCACTCATCCGCGAGGGCATGAAGACTGCAAAGGTGGCAGCCGTGGCTGAAACCGTGCTCTTCCGCCGGGTCCGCACTCTCCTGATACGCCCGCAGGGAGAGGGTCTCATCGCGACCACTCTCAACTACGATTACGAGGTTCGCTCGGCCGAGGAGAGTTTTTCGGAAATACCCGACCTCAAGCTCAAAGGCGAGATGCTGGAACTTGCCGACCATATCATCAAGACCAAGAGCGGCCGCTTTGACCCCAAGAAATTTGACGACCGCTATGACGCGGCCCTGGCCGAAGTGGTGAAGGCCAAGATCGGGGGCCGCAAGATTAAGACCACGCGACCGAAGCCAGAGGGCAAGGTCATCGATCTTTTGGAGGCCCTGCGTCAGAGTGCAGGAAAGGACAAAACACCGGCCAAGCGCAAGGCGAAGAAAACTGCGGCAACAGGCAAGGCGGCCGCCGGCCGCCGCAAGGCAGGATGAGCATGGCGACGCTCGACACCTACCGGCAGAAACGGAACTTCAAATCCACCTCCGAGCCGCGCGGCCGCAAGGCGCGCAAGAGCGGCCACAGCTTCGTCATTCAGAAGCACGACGCGACGCGACTGCACTACGATTTCCGGCTCGAAATGGATGGCGTGCTTAAGAGCTGGGCAGTGACACGCGGCCCAAGTCTGGTGCCGAGCGAAAAACGTCTGGCAGTGCATGTGGAGGACCATCCGCTCGCCTATGGCGATTTCGAGGGCACGATCCCCAAGGGCGAATATGGCGGTGGCACCGTCATCGTCTGGGACCGTGGCACCTGGGAGCCGATCGGTGACGCGCGGAAAGCCTATGCCAAGGGCCACATGGAATTCACGCTCGACGGCGAAAAACTGCATGGCCGATGGCATCTCGTTCGCATGCACGGCAAACCCGGCGAGAAGCGTGAGAACTGGCTGCTGATCAAGGGTGACGACGAGTTCGCTGCGGTGGAGGGCGAAGACGACCTGCTCGACGAACGCCCGGAATCCGTCAAGACGGGCCGGGATATCGAAGACGTCGCCGGAGAAGAACCGGGGTGGTCCTCGAAGACTGGCCGCATCCGAAAATCGTCGAGGAAAGCGAAGGAAAGAAAACAGGAAGAGGCGACCGTCGAAGCACCTGATCCCTCCGGCATCAAGGGCGCACGCAAGGCGAAGCTGCCGGACTTCCTTCCGCCAACGCTGGCAACGCTCGCGACTTCGCCGCCAGCCGGCGAGCGTTGGCTTCACGAGATCAAGTTCGATGGCTACCGGCTGCAGGGCCGCATCGAGGCCGGCCGCGTGAAGCTCCTGACCCGCAGCGGGTTGGACTGGTCAAGAAAATTCGGCAAGGCCTTGGTTTCCGCCCTCGCAGCCCTACCCGTTGGCACGGCGCTGATCGATGGCGAACTCGTGGTTGAGACTGGCAGCGGCGCCTCCGACTTTTCCGCTCTTCAGGCCGATCTTAGCACGGGGCGCGACGACCGCTTCACTTTCTACCTGTTCGATCTCCTCCATCTTGACGGTTACGACCTGACCCGCGTGCCGCTGGAAGCGCGCAAGGCGCTGCTGGAAAAGCTCGTGCCGGGAATGCAGGGCATCCTGCGCTACAGCGGCCACTTCGACGAGAACGGCGCACTCGTGTTGCGCCATGCTTGCCGCCTTAGTCTCGAAGGCGTCGTCTCGAAGCTGCGTGACGCGCCCTATCGCGAGGGCCGCAGCAAGAGCTGGATCAAGTCAAAATGCTCGGCCCGACAGGAATTCGTTGTTGGCGGCTATGTGCCGTCCACCGTCTCGCGCCATGCCATCGGCTCGCTCGTGCTCGGCGTCTATAAGAACGGCAAGCTTGAGCCCGTCGGCCGCGTCGGCACCGGCTTTTCCGCTCCCGTCGCCGCCGATCTTTTCAAGCGCCTCTCGCGCATGCGCACCGACGAGAACTCTTTCGGCCGCAAGCTGACGGTCGAGGAAGCGCGGCAGGCGCGCTATGTGCGGCCGGAACTGGTTGCCGAAGTGGAGTTTAGCGCCTGGACGGGTGACGGGCATTTGCGCCATGCTTCCTTCCGCGGCCTGAGGGAGGACAAGCCCGCAAAGGAGGTCGTTGCCGAGATGCCGAAGTCAAAGACTGCCGCCGCACCGAAAGCCGAAAAACCACCCCGCCGCACCGTGCGCCTCACACACCCGGACCGGGTCTACTGGCCCGACGAGGGCGTCACCAAGGAAGGGCTTGCGGACTACTACACCGAGGTCTGGCGCTACATCGCCCCGCATATCGTCGGCCGGCCGCTCGCGCTTTTGCGCGCGCCAACCGGCATCGAGGGCCAGACCTTCTTCCAAAAACACGCCTGGAAAGGCATGACCGCCAAGATCATCGAGGTGCAAGATCCTGCGAACAAGGACGATGAGCCCTACGTCGCGATCGAGGATCTCGACGGCTTAGTAAGCCTTGTTCAGTCCGCCGCTCTGGAAATTCACCCTTGGGGCTCGACGCTCAACGACTGGGAGCGGCCGGACCGCATCATCATGGACCTTGACCCCGGCGAGGGCGTGGAGTGGCAGGCCATCATCGACGCGGCCGAGGAAACACGCAGGCGCCTGGAGGCAGCCGGATTGGAGGCCTTCGTCAAGACATCCGGCGGCAAGGGCCTGCATGTCTGCGCACCCTTGAAACCCTCCGCCCGCTGGCCGGCGGTCAAGGCCTTCTGCAAGGCCATCGCCGATGCGATGGCCAAGGACAGCCCCGACAAATATGTTTCGACCATCACGAAGTCGAAGCGGCGCGGAAAGATCCTCATCGATTACCTGCGCAACCAGCGCGGCATGACGGCGGTGGCGCCCTATTCCACCCGCGCCCGTCCGGGCGCGGCAGTGTCCATGCCGCTCGCCTGGGAAGAGCTCAGCGCCGACATCGGCCCGGCCTATTTCACCGTCAAAAATACACCGGCACGCCTTCAGGCGCTGAGCGCCGATCCCTGGGCAGATTTCCGCAAGGCGGCAGTGCCGCTGAAGGCTGCTAAGGCGAAAGGCTGATTACTTGCCCTTGCTTTCCGCCTTGATGCTCCGGCGCAAGGCATCCATGATGTTGATGACATTGCCCGCCGTCGGCGGTGGTGTTTTGGCCTTGGGAGGGCGCTTTCGGCCCTTCTTCTTCGCCGCGATGATATCGAGCAGCCGGTCCTGCACCGGATCGTCCGCCATCTTCGGATCCCATTTTTGGGTGCGCTCCGAAATCAGCGTCTTGACCAGCGCCAACGCCTTAGAATCCGGTTTTGTCTGTTTTAGACCGGCGAAATAGTCCTCTTCGCTACGCACTTCGTCACCGTAGCGCAGCGTCCACAGCACAATTCCCTTTCCGCGCGGTTCCAGCATCACGGCCCGCTCGCGGCGGTAGAGCACCAACCGCGAAATGCCCACCGTGCCCGTTGAGGTCATGGCTTCGCGGATAACGGAAAAAGCCTCCTCGCCGACCGTGTCTCTCGGCACCAGGAAATGCGGAGAATCGTACCAGATCCATTCGATGCTCTCACGCGGCACGAAGGTCTCGATGTCGATGGTACGGGTGCTTTCCAGCGCCACCGCCTCGATCTCGTCATCCTCCAGCATGACATAATCATCCTCGCCGCGCGGATAACCCTTCACCTCCTCGTCCTCGTTCACCGCCCTGCCGGTGACCGCATCCACATAGCGGCTGACGACGGGATTACCTGTCTTGCCGTTGAGCGTGCGAAAACGCACCTTGTCTTCCTGCGAAATCGCCGGCGACATCGCAACCGGGCAGGTCACCAGCGAGAGCTTGAGGTAGCCTTTCCAGAACGCACGCGGCGCCATCAGTCTTTCCTTTCGAGCGGCAAATGTTTCGACAAGGCGAAACGCTCGGCGAACGCGATATCCTCCTGCGTGACGATCGGGATGGGGTCGGAGAGGATGGCAAGCAGCGTTTCGCGCGAAATCGAATCTTCCTCCAGAGCTTCCATCAGCGCGCCGCGCGTTTCACGCTCGGCACGAAGCAGTGCTGCAAGCGCCAGGATCAATCTGTCCTTATTGTCCATGACAGCCTCCCAATCCGTTTGCTAACCGACGTCGATCAGCGCCATGCCGAGATCGGCCCGATGCCGCCGCCGCAATTTGACCGGCGTTTCGCGCAGCACGACCTCCAGGGTGGGGCGGACGTAGCCTTCCAGAAAATGACCTCCCTTCGTGCTTGCGTCCTCAAATCCGAGCACGACATGCAGGTGCAAGCTCGCCTTGCCCGCGTCATCGACCGCCACGTCTCCCAGCATGCTGAGCACTTCCGATTGAACCTCGACAGGTATCTTTCGGTAAGTCTTCGTCTGGAATTCGAAGAAGGCGATGGTGGCCACACGGAAGGCGCCGATCGCGGTAATCGATGCCGCGGTCACCCCTTCCCTTTCGGCAAAGGCGGTAATGCACCCGAAAGCTTCATCGCCCTCATCAAGAACCAGGATGAACGTGCGTTCGCCTGCATCGTCTGCCAGAAGTTTGTGCTTCATGTCCGTTCTCCCTGATCACAGGAAAAGGCCCGAAGCCGCTTTCTGTTCCACAGGCGAAGACCGCGCCACGGGCTTAACGCAAGAGGCCTTGCCCACCGTCGATCCACAGCGGGACACCCGTAATGTGCCGCGCCTTCGATGAGGCGAGAAAAAGGATCGCGTCAGCCACCTCGTCGACAGTCCCGGGTTCGCCATGCGAGACCGGGATATCGCCTTCGGGCCATTTGACGGGAATACCGCTCTCGTCAGCTCCACGCTGTTCGGTGTTCTCGTCGATGTTGGTCTCGATCGCGCCCGGGCATATCGCATTGACGCGGATACCGGCCTTGCCGAGCTCCAGCGCCAATTGCTGCACCATGGCCAGCTGCGCGGCCTTGGTCGCGGAATAGGCGGTGGCACCCGGTGTGGTGAAGGTCCGCGTTCCATTGATCGAGGATACGACGATAATGACGCCCTCGCCCGCCTTCTTGAGATAGGGCACGGCCAGATGCAGCGTCAGATAGGTGCCGCGCAGGTTCACGGCGATCGTCTCGTCCCATTCGGCGGGTTTGAGATCGTCGATCGGAGCCCAGACGCCGTTGATACCGGCATTGGCGATCACGACATCGAGGCCACCGAAGGCACCGACAAGCGTCTCCACGCCGTCGCGCATTGACGCTTCGTCCGCGACGTCAGCCGTAAGCGCCAGTGCCTCACCGCCCTGTCGGCGGATTTCTTCGGCAACCGCCTCCACCTCCTCACGCGTACGGCTCAACAGGCAGACGCTTGCACCATGACGGGCAAGCGCCAGCGCCGCAGCCTTCCCGATCCCTGATCCGGCGCCAGTGACCAGCGAGACCTTTTCTGCAAACAGCATGGCAAACTCCTTCAAAGCGCCGGTCGTTCTTCAAGCTCAGCCGGTGCTTTTGCGCGTGCGCGGCGATGCGCGTTCCGGCGACATTCGAGAAAGCGCAGCAGGCGTTCTTCCTCCGCCCTCAACCCTTGAAGCGCAAGCGCCGGGCGATGGAATGCGCGCTGCAATGCATCCGGCTTTTCGGCAAGCGCTATGATATCGGGATGGATGTAGCTCGACCGCGCAATGGCTGGCGTATTGTGCAGGACCGCGGCGGCCGCTTCGGACATATCCTTGATGGTCGCCCGCTCACCTGCCGCGATGGCATGGCGCGCCACGGAAAACGCAGCGAGGCTGCCTGCCCAGGTGCGAAACGTCTTTGCGGAAACAGCAACGCCAGAAATGTCCGCAAGATAGGTGTTGAGCCGACCTGAATCGATCGGCCGCACCTGTTCCGCCTCATCCTTCCACACGAACAGCTGGCGACCCGGCAGACCGGCACACTCTTCGAGCAGGCGCTGCAGGCGGGGATGCTTCAACATCCGGCGCACGCGCTTGCCACCCTTGGCGGTGAAACGAAGCTCGATAGCGCCTTCGGCAAGCGAAACATGGCGTTTCAGCAGCGTCGTCGCGCCATAAGTCTTGTTCTCCTCTGCATAACTCCTGTTGCCGACACGAAGTTGCGCCTCGTCGAGCAACACAGTGATCGCCGCCAGCATCGTATCGATCGTGCCGGGCATCCCGTCGAGATCGCGCCGTACCGCCCGCCGTAATCTCGGCAGCGCCCGGCCGAAGGCGATGAGCTGGGCGAATTTGTCACCGCTCTTCAGCCGCTGCCAATCCACATGATAGCGGTATTGTTTTCGCCCTCGAGAATCAAAGCCCGTTGCCTGCAAATGGCCGTTGGCCTCGATGCAGATCCAGACATTCTCATAGGCCGGCGGCAGGCCGAGCGACGAGATTCGCGCCTTCAGCGCGGCATCGCGCACGAGGGATCCATCAGGAAGTCGATAACAGAAGCTACGGCCGGTACGCTGGCGCCGGATTCCAGGCTCGCTGTCGGAGACATAGACAAGCCCGGTTTCTTTAAGGTTCTCCGGCGCCATCGAGACCTCTAGGCTGGTTCGAAGACGGCGACGCTGGCGCCGTAGACCATAGCCGGGCTTTCGGCCGCGTGCTCGGCGAATGTATCCTCCGCCGCTCCCGTATCGAGCACCCGCCTCCATTCGGCAATGCCGTTCACCGCCGGCAGCGTCACCCGACAATCTGCGCCTGCATTGAAGACGAGGAAGGCCTGGTCAGGACCCTCGCCGTTTACAGATTTCGAAACAAACAGGCCGAGTGCCCGAAGGTTGCCATCCGCCCAGGCTGCATCGTCCACGAAGGTACCGTCAGGCTTATACCAGGCGATCTCGACAGAACCGTCTTCCGCCGCCTCCCCCGTCAGGAACCGCTCCTGCCGAAGCGCCGGATGCGCCTTTCGGAACGCGATCACGCCCTTGCAGAAATTGAGGAAAGGATTGTCGAGGCCGCCCCAATTGATCCAGCCGACTTCGTTGTCCTGGCAATAGGCATTGTTGTTGCCCTGCTGGCTGTTGCCGAGTTCGTCACCGCCAAGCAACATCGGCACACCCTGGCTCAGCATCAAGGTGGCAATCATGTTGCGCCGGCGGCGGCCACGGGCATCATTGATGGCCTCATCCTCCGTTACGCCCTCCGCGCCCATATTGTGCGAATGGTTGTCAGAATGGCCGTCGCGGTTCTCTTCTGCATTCGCCTCGTTATGCTTGTCGTCATAGGAAACGGTATCCATAAGGGTGAAACCGTCATGGGCGCTGACGAGGTTGATCGACGCCGTGGCGCCACGATCGGAATGGTTGAACTGCGGGGCAGAGCCGGTGAGCCGCGAGGCAAGCCCGGAAACGAGCCCGCCGTCCCCCTTCCAGAACCGGCGCACATCGTCGCGATACTTGTCGTTCCACTCGCGGAAGGGATGCGGGAAGCCGCCGACCTGGTACCCGCCATCGCCGACATCCCAGGGCTCGGCGATCAGCTTCACGCCGGACAGGATCGGATCCTGCCGGATCGCATCAAAGAAGGTGCCATCGCGGTCGAACTCGATGTGGCGCGTGCGGCCGAGCGTGCTGGCCAGATCGAAACGGAAACCGTCAACATGCATGACGCCGACCCAGTAGCGCAAGCTATCGAGCACCATGCGCAGCACCATGGGGTGGGCGACGTTCACGGTGTTGCCAGTACCCGTCGTATCGTAGCTGTGGCGCAGATCTTCCGGCGACAGGCGATAGTAGCTGAGATTGTCGAGCCCGCGGAAACTGAGCGTCGGGCCACGCTCCGAGCCTTCGGCCGTGTGGTTGTAGACGACATCCATAATCACTTCGATGCCGGCGGCATGGAAGCGCTTGACCATGGTCTTGAACTCGGTGATCGCCCGCCCGGAAAGGAAGCGCGGCTGCGGCGCGAAGAAGCCGAGCGTCTGGTAACCCCAGTAGTTGCGCAAGCCCTTTTCAAGAAGGTGGCGGTCATCTGGGAAATACTGGATGGGCAGCAGTTCGATGGCGGAAATGCCGAGATCGACGAGATGTTCGACGATCGGATCACTCGCCATGCCCATGAAGGTGCCGCGCAGTTCCTCCGGCACGCCCGGATGGGTCATCGTCATGCCGCGCACATGGGCTTCATAGATGATCGTCTCGGTCCAGGGCCGGCGGATCGCCGCGTCACCCGCCCAGTCGAAGTCCGAATCCTGCACCACGCCCTTCACCATGAAGGGCGCGCTGTCGCGGTCGTCGAAGGAGAGGTCTTCCGCCGCGTCGCCTATCCGATAGCCGTAGAGCGCATCGTCCCACTGGATTTCGCCGAGGATCTGTTTGGCGTAGGGATCGAGAAGCAGCTTGTTGGGATTGAAGCGATGGCCGGCTTTCGGCTCGTAGGGACCGCTCGCCCGATAGCCATAGACGGTGCCCGGCTTAAGGCCGGCAATGTAGCCGGACCAGATATCCCCTTCGCGCTTCGGCAACGCAAGCCGAGCCGTTTCTTCTCTGCCGTCGTCACTGAAGAGGCAGAGTTCCATCTGTTCGGCATGCGCGGAAAAGACCGCGAAGTGCGTTCCCTCGCCGGTAAATTCGGCACCCAGCTCGGACTTCATGAAATCGAGTTCGGAAAACGAATAACTCATGCGAGTCAATCCCCTTCGATCAAGCTGCACCGCGCCCGCACACAACGGAACCTGCAGAGCGATGGCGCAACGCGACATGGGGCGGATTGTTCCGAGCTTGCGATGCCTCACTATACGGAGCATCTGCCCGACGCCGTCGCGCAACCGGATTACAAACGGTACCGAGAATAAAGGTGCAAAGCCCCTCGACTCAAAGCATCGCGAGCCGGCTGTTTTCCAGGCTGCCGCCATAGGCATCGCGCGCAGCGATCTTCTCCTCGAGCGAAGCGATCACGCTGTCGGAGAAATTGGTCTCGTAGAGCTGTGCGATATTGTGCAGGCCGCCCGGCGTGAAGACATTGATCTCCAGCACCTTCTCGCCGACGATGTCGAGGCCGACGAGGAACATGCCGTCCTCTATCAGCTTGGGCCGCACCGCATCGATGATACCCAGCATGGCGGGCGTCACCTCGACCGGAGCCGGCCCGCCGCCGACATGGATATTGGAGCGGATTTCGCCCTTCGCGGGTACGCGGCGGAAGGCGGCATACTTGCCGTCGCGCATCAGCGGGTGACCGTTCATCACGAAGAAGCGAACATCGCCCTCGCTCGCCTCGGGCATGAAGCTCTGGGCAATCAGGTAACCTTCCCCACTCACGGCCTCGAATATCTGATTGAGGTTATGGTCCTTGTGAGAGGCAACCTTAAACACGTTCTTGCCGCCGGAGCCCTGGAGGGGTTTGATGATCGCCCCTTTCTTCTCACCTTCAAGGAAGCTGCGGATCTCGTCGATATTCTTGGAGATCAGCGTGGCGGGACGCACGGCAGCGGGAAACTCCTGCAGGTAGAGCTTGTTCTGCGCCTTGGAAAGACCGGCGGGATCGTTGACCACTAGTGTCCCGCGCTGCGCCGCCAGCCGACCGAAGAGCGGACCAGCATTCACAGTCCAGGACCGCTCCGGCCCTTCCAGCGAGGGATCGTTGCGCAGGAACAGCACGTCGATCTCCGACGCATCGAAGGTGCGCATCTCCGTCTGGTCGCCCTGCAAATCCTTGTGCAGCGTTTCCAGCTTCTTGTAGCCGGCGGAGGGTAGCATCAGCCCGCGGATGGAAAGGCTGTCATCCGGGCGCAGCACGAACCCGGCAGCCGTGACATAGCAGATTTCATGGCCGCGGTTCAGCGCGGCAAGCGCCAGCGTCGTGGTGGTGTAATGCGGTGTTTCGTCTGCTATCGAATTGACGAAGAAAGCGATGCGCATGAAGGCCTCCTATGCAACGAGGTCGATGGGGGTAAGCCCGGCGCGAAGCCGATCGAGACGATCGCCAGCACCCGACAGGAACTGCGGCACCAGACGTGGCGGCTTGAGGAGGCCGCGCAGACTCAATTCCTGCATGACAGAGAAATGGCGCGCGGCAATCTTGCCGAGCCAGAACGGCTCCAGATCGCCGCCGCCGCGAAGATGGGCGAGAATTTCCAGAAGGCCGCGCAGATAGATCGCATCCTTGGCAAGCCCGCCGCCGCGGTGCAGCCTCAGCGCGATGTTGAAGGCCATGGGCGGCACAAAACCATGATCGCGCGTCAGCAGCCGGTAGGTCTCCACGAAATCGGCGCCGTTCAACATGGCCGCGCAGGCAACAACGCGCGCCGCAATCATCCGGAGCCGCGCGACCGTCATGCCACCGACAAGATATTCCGCCAGAACCGCCAGCCCTTCCTGCGCCCCTTCATATCCGGCAAGGCCCGAACGGAAGAGCCGCAGGCCATGGCCCGAACCGTTGCAATAGGTGAGCAGATGCACGCCGACCTCGTGGCTCAGCAGCGCATCGACCCGCTCGCGCGCCATCGTCGTCGTCCGCGCAATCAGCAGGCGGTCGCTGGACACCATCAAGCCGGAGGGAAGGTCGTCACGCACCTCGACATCCGGCGAAAAGTCGGGGAACTGCGTGGCGTAGCGGGCGATCATCGCCTTGGCGCGCTGCGCCACATAGCGATGGTTCGCGGTTTCCGGCGGGTGCTTGCGCCCCAGTCTGGCGGTCGCTTCGAGAATATCTCCAGCCACCTTTTCCAGCCTTGCATCCACGGCGCCATAGAGCGCCCTGCTCATCTCGACGAAACGGTCATCCCCCCGCGCGGCCAGCATAGAAAGCTGGAGGTCGAGTTCCTGCTGTTTTTCGCGGTAGAGCCCTTCTAGAACCGGATCCTCGAAGCGGTCAAGCCCGATGGTAAAGAGAGCCTTCTTGCGCGCCGCGATATCGATAGAGAGCGGGCGGTAGAGGAGATTTGGCGCGCGCGTGTACCCTGCCCCACTGAACTCCTCCCACGCGGCTTCCGCATTGATCGGCGTGACCGCGAGCAGGAAATCGAAGCTTCGGGAAATATTGTCCATAGCCCGGTCGGCGCGCGTCACCGCCTCCACGAAGACGCCGCGGCCAAGCGCGCGATGCGTTGCGGGCGCAAGCGCCGTCTGCGTGCGGGTGAATTTGCCGGCCGCGCGCAGGCCGGCATCGACCAACTGGGCGACGAGACGGCTCTGGAGCTCGGGATAAATCTCACGCGACTTCGGCACGCGGTAGATCGGCGCGAAACGAACAGTGAGCGTGGGAAATTCCGGCAAACGGCGCGCAAGGCCAGCACTGGGATCGTCGGCAGGAGCAGCACGCGCGACCTGCGGGGCGCGATAGCGGGCTTCGAGCTTTTCAACCCCGCTGACGAAAGCTGTGAGCGCCGCGTCGGCACTTTCCGCCGACACCGAAACGCTTATCTGGAATGGCGCGAGATAGGGCGCGTCCTGCGCCAGCCGATCGGCGGAAAGCTCGCCAAAATCCAGCACCAGGAACGCACCAAATTGTTCGCGCATCTTTTCGCCGACGAGACGAATTATAGCGGCGGCCTCAGCGAGATTGGCGGCCAGCAGGTAGGACGCATTTGCCATGGTGACGGCGCGCGCGGCCGGCGCGGCCCGGCGCCCGACATACACGGCGATAAACGGCAGGGGCCGCTCGATATAGAGACGGCCGCGCCCGGCGAGATCGAGGCGAGTCGGCGGCCCCGCCTCCAGTGCGGCGGCGACACGGGCTAGATCGTCCACCGGTGCGGACCGTTTGCGCGCACTCATGGTCGCCGGTCCGGCATGTCGGCAAGTGCCACTTCCAACACGGGCAAGGTGCCACGGATCGCAGCACGTAGCGCTGCTATGGCTTCAAGGTCCGGTTCACCGGTCCACTCGTCCATGAAAATCTTCTTGAATTCGACCGCAATGGCACAACCTGTTTTCGGAAAATGCTCATGAATGAATCGCGTCTGCTCACCCTTGCCGGCAAAAGCAACGTTCTCGCGCACATCCAGCCGCCGACCCGGAAAAGGCTGCTCCCGAAGACATGCCATGAAGGCATCAACCACCGGCGCCCAATAGGCCCGGTCCATGGAGGACGTGCCGATGTTGATATCCGGAGCCGCTTCCTGCACGGTCGGCGCAGCCAGCGCGCCGTCGCGGCGATGGTTGTAGCTGTGTACATCAAGGAGCACGAAGCGGCCATGCTCGCGCTCGATGCCCCGCAGAAACTCAAGCAGCATGGCATAGTAGCCATCATGCTGGCGCAAAACGCTTTCCACCATGTCAGGAGTCGGCTGCGTATCCCACAGGTCGAGGCCCCAGGCCTGCTCGGGTCGCAGATAGACGGCACCCTCCCGCGGCCGGTTTAGGTCCATCTCGAACCGGGAACGATGAACGACCACGCGATTGACAAGATCCCCGATGGTCATTGCGGTGAACGGATCCTCCTCCCGCAACCGCTCCTCAGGCGTCAGCGCCATCAGGTCCGCCAGGTCCTTACGCAGGAGATGCCCGTCATGGATGGCCGTGCCGACAAGCGGGGAACCGCCGCGCTCCACAGACCAGAGTATATCCTCGCGCAAGTGTACCATCTTCGTTCGCGTTTCCATGCCGCCATAACGTTGCAGTTGCAAACGAGTTCCCGGCGATGGGGTGCCGGAGCGCATACATTGTCTCGAGATATCCAAGGACGTCTGGTGTGCGACCATCGCCGCGGTGGGAGACGAAGGATGGTCTGTCGACAAGGGCGGTGGCCTTGACCATTCATGGGCAGTGCTTGAACGGGACGGCATACGGATAGAGATGGAATGCGATTTCTGGGCAGAGGAGATATGGTTGTCGTTGCTGCCGGCGCTGCAAAATTGAAAGCTTCTCTTTCAGCAGCCCTACTCATCAGGCTGGGACTGCCTTGAGGACAGGGCCGCAGATTCAATTCGATCCAGAGCCGACCGTCAGGCATTCTGCACCTGGAGGCGCCTATGACTTTATCGTCTCGATTGTCGACGAGCGGACATACATCTACCCATGGCATCGCGGCTGGACTGATACCCATACGATCTGGATGGCGATCGAGGTCCACTCGATGGCCTCGCGAGTTGCGCTGAAACGTTTGAGCAATGGGCTCCTCGACACCCTGGCTGAGAAAGGGACACTGAGCGATATTCTTCCCTTCGGAGCGCCTGACTTCTTTGCTATTGATGGGAAGCGAATCGTCGCCCCCCGCGCGAACGTAGTCATTAGCCAGGCGGCAGATGTTCTGGCCATTCCTGCGCGCCATGGAGTACGCGAAGACTTCGAACTGTCGTCTCGGTAATGGCATAGGCAGCGACGTAAGGCGTGCCATTGATGACGAGTTCGCGTGTCCCGGCAATTCTACCCAAGCGCTCACTGGCAGGAAAATCGAGCAGGCGGCGGGCGGCGGCTACTATCCGTTCATCGATCAGGACGGCTGCTGCGGGGTTATCGGCCTCGACGTAAGTGAAGATGGCGTCACGATCCGACAACGCAAAAGCCGACCAAGTAAGTTTCACGATTCTGGCACACCAGCTTTAAGGCGGGCCGCCGCTCGACGTCTGGCAAAGTGCGCCTCGGCCTCGTCGTCCGATAAATCCGGTCGAGTATCGTTTAACGCTTCAAGCACCTTGGTCCGAAACCAGGCGTCATGTGCTTCACTGCCAGAAAGAAGTTCAAGAGGCAGCGCCCCCTCGTTAGCAGTCCGGGTGAGCATAATACGAACCGCATCAGATACCGTGAGGCCCATGCTTTCAAGCACTGCGGAAGCACGGTCCCGGACTTCAGAATCAATACGTGTTTGTACGAGAGCGTTTGCGGCCATGGCTATCTCCATATTCAACGAGAATGTAATGCAATTGAATGACGTTTTCCAGAAAAAGTTTCACGTCGTCATTCCCCGCTCACGGCTCTCTTTAATGCTCTTGAGATCCCATCAGGGGTGAGTAGCGGCCTGCACCGTGGCAGAGTGAGGTCGCTAGAAAACTCTCTGGAGGCCAACCATGCCGATAACAGCAGATCAATCTCAAACGCAGACCGCTACTCTCGTCGATCTTGGCGCAATTTTCGTCTCGTTGGAATTCTTATGTTCATTTGCAAGCGGCGTGGCCACGACTGTTTCGTCCAGCCAATAATGGCTGGTCCTGCCTGGTGTATCCGTGAAGACGCCGGACGAGGCCGCGATCACCGTCTCGAAGGCCCGCCAGTCCCGGCGAAGCTCATCGTCGGAGGCGAAGCCGGGGATCGACAGGGTGATCAGCTCCGGTCGTGCCTTGCGGAGCGCCGCAAAATCGATCCCGAGCCGGGCGAGCACGCCGGGACGGAAATTCTCGACGACGATATCGGCCTCGGCCACCAGCGCTTTCGCCTCATCCAACCCCTTCTCCGTCTTGAGATCGAGGGTAACGATCAGCTTACTACGGTTGAGGATGGCATTGGCGGGATTGTCCCAGAGCGGACCGCCGGGCGGATCGACATGCACGACGGTCGCGCCGAGATCGCCAAGGATCATGGCCACGGCCGGGCCTGCTATATATTGCCCGAAATCAACCACCCGAACGCCGGAAAGCGGAAGCGGGGAACGTGCGATCGATGTCATTTCTCTTATCTCCCCAAGAATTCTCTATGCGCGCGCATCGGCGACGATCCAGCCGGCCGCCTTTTCGGCGATCATCAGCGTCGGCGCATTGGTGTTGCCGCTGGTGATCTTCGGCATGATGCCCGCATCGACGACGCGCAGGCCCTCGATGCCCCGCACCCTGAGGCGGCTGTCCACCACCGCCATCGGATCGTCGTCGCGGCCCATCTTCGTCGTCCCGACCGGATGAAAGATGGTGTTGGCGATATCCCCCGCAAGCCGGGCCAGTTCCTCGTCGCTCTGGAACTGCAAGCCGGGCTTCCATTCCTGCGGCTGATATTTCGCCAGTGCCGGCTGCGACACGATCCTGCGTACCTGCCGCAGGCTTTCGGCAGCGATGCGGCGGTCCTCTTCCGTGCTGAGATAGTTCGGCGCAATCGCCGGGGCGTCTGACACCTTATCAGAGCGAATGCGCACGCTCCCGACGCTGGTCGGGTTGAGATTGCACACACTCGCGGTAAAGGCCGGTACGTTGTGCAGCGGTTCGCCGAAAGCGTCGAGGCTGAGCGGCTGGATGTGATATTCCAGGTTGGCGTGGGCCTGGCCGTCGTCCGACCGGGTGAATGCGCCGAGCTGCGAGGGCGACATGCTCATCGGGCCGCTGCGTTTCAGCACATATTCCAGCCCGATCATCGCCTTGCCGAACAGGCTGTTGGCGAGCGTGTTCAGCGTCTTCGCGTTACCGACCTTAAAGACGGCGCGGATCTGCAGATGGTCCTGGAGATTTTCCCCGACGCCCGGCAAGTCATGCACAGCCTCGATGCCGTGGCGCTTCAGCAATCCGGCCGGACCGATACCTGACAGTTGCAGGATCTGCGGCGAACCGATTGCGCCGGCGGACAGGATGACCTCCCTGCGGGCGCGCACCTCTGCGCTCCGCCCCTGCCGCTGGACCACGACGCCTGCGCAACGCTTGCGGCCGGAACCATCGGCCTCAAGGATCAGCCGTTCGACATGGGATTGCGTCCAGATCGTCAGGTTCGGGCGGTTCTTCGCAGGACGCAAGAAGGCCTTTGACGTGTTCCAGCGCCAGCCGGAGCGTTGGTTGACCTCGAAATAGCCGACGCCCTCGTTGTCGCCGCTGTTGAAATCGTCGGAGCGCGGAATGCCGGCCTCGACAGCCGCCTCTGCAAAGGATTCGAGGATGTCCCATTTGAGCCGCTGCTTCTCGATCCGCCACTCGCCGCCATGGCCGTGCATGTCGGAGAACCGGCTGTTGCCGCCGGTTTTGGGATCCGCACCGTTGTCCAGCCGGTAATGGTCCTCGTGCGCCTTGAAATCGGGCAGGCAGTTCTGCCAGGACCAACCTTCGTCCCCGGTCTCTGCCGCCCAGCCGTCGAAATCACGCGCCTGGCCACGCATATAGATCATGCCGTTGATGGAGGAGCAGCCGCCGAGCGTCTTGCCACGCGGGTAGCGCAGCGACCGCCCGTTCAGGCCGGCATCCGACTCGGTCTTGTACAGCCAGTCGGTGCGCGGATTGCCGATGCAATAGAGATAGCCGACCGGAATATGGATCCACGGATAGTCATCCTTGCGACCGGCTTCCAGCAACAGGACGCGCGTCGCCGGATCGCGGCTGAGGCGGTTGGCGAGCAGGCAACCGGCGGAGCCGCCGCCTACAACAATATAATCAAAAGTATTGTGGGAAGGGGGGGAAGCGTTGCGCGTCATTGTTCTGCCCGCCTGCTCCAACGGAACAACGCACAGTCATAAGCTTCGACATCTTGCCGTGGCATGCCAGCCTCCCTGCCTACATTGTTCAAAGCCATAGCGGAGGTTCAGCCGGAAAATCCAATGACAAATGATAGAAGGCATTATAAATCAAATTAATATGCTGCAGTCGATCGACCTGAGAACATTGAGGGCATTCGTCACCGTGGCGCGGGAGAGCAACGTCACCCGCGCCGCGGAGCTGTTGCACGTCACGCAGCCGGCCGTGACGCTGCAACTGAAACGTCTTGCCGCAGAGACTGGCCTCTCCCTGTTCCGGCGGACCTCCACAGGCTTGGAGTTGACGCAGGAGGGGGCGCTGCTGGCGGCCAAGGCCGAGCAGGTGCTAGCGGCGTTGACGGATTTCGGCCAGACAGCAGGACATCTATCGACACGCGTCCGAGGCAAATTGCGGATCGGCACGATCATCGACCCGGAGTTCACGCGACTTGGCGCGTTTCTGAAGGCGCTCATCGAAAGCGGACCAGGCATCGAAACCACGCTGCGTCACGGAATGAGCGGCGATGTGCCGGAGGGGCTGAGGCGAAATGAACTCGATGCCGGTTTCTTTCTCGGCGACCCGAGAGACTATGACCACGCCGCCGATAGCGCCGGTGAGAACAACGCACCGCTGTTTCATGCCCGCGAGCTGGCGCAACTGACCTATCGCGTCGTCGCGCCGCCGGCGCTTGCCGGTTTCGTGCGCGGCGCCGATTGGTCCCAGCTCGCATCGTTTCCCTGGATTGGCACACCACAGGCCTCGGTCCACAATCGATTGCTGTCGCGCCTGTTTGCCGATTTAGGCGTCCGCCAAAATATCGTCGCCCAGGTGGATCAGGAGACGTCAATGGTCGCCATGGTCCGGACAGGGGTGGGACTGAGCCTTTGCCGAGAGTCGATTGCCCTTCATGAACAACAGGCACACGGCCTCGTCCTCGCTGAGAATATCAAGATCTCCACGACCCTGAGTTTCCTCCACCTGGAGGCTCGCAACCAGGATCCGACGATACTCGCCGCCTTGGATGCGATCAGGCGGGCGTGGGGCTGATTTCATGGGGCTGTGGTTGTAATTACCATTGGAATGGCGTTCACCCCGGACGCGAACGGCGAATCCAGAATAGGCGATTTCGACCATGCGAAGGGCCTCCAAAGTCAAGAAATTTAGGCCAAAGCCACCTTCGATCTGGGCCGCTGGCTATAGAAGACGCGGATCGAATGCGCCTAACCGGCTCAGTTCTGTCTGGAACCAACAGCGGAAGGATTGTAGCGAATTTGGAGAAACCAGGCTTGATGATTGATGTGGAACTCCGAGCGCTCCGCCGCGTGTTGCGTGATTGGAAAACTCCTATCGGCTGATCATTGCAGACCTGCGCTAAATTTGAGGTTGTCACTCCTACAGCTTTTGCAGCGAAGCCAATCCGATGTCATCCAAGTTGCGTAAAACGTCTCAATGTCAAAGCTCATTCTTATCCTTGGCGACCAGCTCTCTTTGAATATCTCGTCGCTGGAAGGCGTCGACGAGAAGCACGATACGATCCTGATGTGCGAGGTGATGGCCGAGGCGACCTATGTCGGGCATCACAAGAAGAAGATCGCCTTTGTCTTTTCCGCCATGCGGCACTTCGCGGAAGAGCTGCGCGCGAGTGGCTATCCCGTTCGCTACACGCGGATCGACGACGAAGCAAATGCTGGCTCCTTCGGCGCTGAGGTGAAACGAGCAATCGACGATCTCAAGCCGTCTGCAATCTGCGTCACGGAGGCCGGCGAGTGGCGCGTGCGCCTCGACATGGAGACATGGGCTTCCAGGTTCGGCATCGACGTCGATATCCGACCGGATCGCCGCTTCCTGGTATCGCATGACGAATTCAAGGCGTGGGCCGAGGGCCGAAAGGCCCTAACGATGGAGTTTTTCTATCGCGACGTGCGCCGAAAGACCGGCTTGTTGATGAATGGAGACGAGCCGGTCGGCGGACGGTGGAATTTCGATGCTGAGAACCGTCAACCCGCTAAGCCTGACCTGTTTCGCCCGACCCACATGACGTTCGCGCCAGATGATATCAGCAGGCATGTGATCGACACCGTCGCCCTTCTGTTTCCGCAAAATTTCGGCACCCTGGAACGCTTCGGCTTCGCCGTCCGGCGATCCGATGCAGAACAAGTCTTGTGGGAGTTCGTAGCCGAGTTTTTGCCGAACTTCGGTGCAACGCAGGACGCGATGCTGCAGGACGACCCGAACCTCAACCACTCTCTCCTTTCATTCTACATAAACATCGGACTTCTCGACGCACTCACAGTCTGCCGTGCCGCTGAGCGCGCCTATCTCGAGGGCAATGCGCCGCTCAACGCCGTCGAAGGCTTCATTCGCCAGATCATCGGCTGGCGGGAATATATGCGGGGCATCTATTGGCTCGCGGGACCCGACTATGTTGACAGCAACTTTTTCGAAAACACCCGACCGCTCCCGGCTTTCTACTGGTCTGGTAAATCCAAAATGAACTGTCTGGCGACCGTCATCACCGAGACCATCGAAAACGCTTATGCGCATCATATCCAGCGCCTGATGATCACTGGCAATTTTGCGCTGCTAGCCGGCATCGATCCCAAGGCGGTGCATCAATGGTATCTCGAGGTCTATGCCGACGCCTATGAATGGGTCGAGCTTCCAAACGTCATTGGCATGAGCCAATTTGCCGATGGCGGCTTCCTCGGCACCAAGCCTTATGCGGCGAGCGGCAATTACATCAACCGCATGTCGGATTACTGCAGCACGTGCCGGTTCGATCCCAAGCAGCGCATCGGCGGGAGCGCATGTCCCTTCAACGCACTGTATTGGGATTTCTTGGCGCGCAATCAGACCAAGTTGAAATCAAACCGCCGGCTCGCTCAACCCTATGCCACCTGGGCAAGAATGAACGATCGGACACGCCACGAGATACGAAAGCAAGCCGAGAGCTTCCTGGCTGACCTTAGTTCGGGAAAAATGTCATAATCGCGAACCACGACGAAAGCTGAAGTCCACGGCTGGCTTTGTGACTAAAACGAAGGGACATTTGCAATGAAAGTATCGTACGGCAGTTATACCGCCCTACTCATCTTTCTGGTGCTGGTATTGGCTACAGGCTTCACCATCGGCCTGACGATCCGACCGGGCGAGTGGTATCAATCACTGGCAAAGCCATGGTTTACCCCACCGAATTGGCTTTTCGCGCCGGCGTGGACGCTTATTTACGTCTTGATCGCCGTTGCGGGCTGGCGGGTCACAATCCGTGAAGGGTTCAATTCCACCGCCTTCCGGCTGTGGATAGTGCAGATGCTTTTGAACTGGACCTGGACGCCTGTATTCTTCGGGTTTCACCAGATCGGACTCGGCCTTGCCGTGATCGTCTGCCTCTTGTCAATCGTTGTTTCTTTTATGATCAGGGTCCAGGACCGATCGGCGCGCTGGTGTTTCGCACCCTATGCGCTTTGGCTTGTCTATGCGACGTCACTGAACGCCGCGATCTTCCTCTTAAATTAGGAGAGGGATAGTGAAGGCTCTTTTGATCGGATCCTCTGGCGGTATTGGCAAACCACTGGCGGCGCGTCTGCGGGTTGACCTTGGTTCTGATGCCGTCGCAACGCTTTCGCGGAGCGAAGACGGTTTCGACCTCAATGATGAGGCATTCATTGATCGAACGGGCAGCTCGCGATCTGGGCGACAGGTATGGCGCGTTCGATCTAGTCATCAACGCGACAGGAGCGCTGTTGATCGACGGCCATTCTCCTGAGAAGACGATCAAGGCACTGAGCGCCGATGCGATGATGGCGCAGTTCCGCGTCAATGCCATCGGGCCAGCGCTTCTGCTAAAGCACTTTCATTCGCTGCTGCCTCGCAAGACGCGGAACGTGTTTGCCTCCCTGTCGGCGCGCGTTGGCTCCATTAGCGGCAACCGCCTGGGCGGATGGATTTCCTACCGCGCCGCCAAGGCGGCGCAGAACCCGATCATCAAGACGGCGGCTCTGGAGATCGCTCGAACACATCCTCAAGCGATCGTGGTGGCCCTCCATCCGGGAACGGTCGCAACGAAATTGGCACGACCATTTTTGAAGGCGCATCAGAGCGTGGCACCGGACTATGCAGCTGCTAGACTGCTCGACGTCATTGCGAAACTTGGCCCTTCACAATCGAGCGGATTTTATTCTTATGACGGCCAGCAGATCGAGTGGTAGTTAGGGAATGACACACCTCGTCGTGTCGGTTTTTGCGACGAGAGTGGTCTCGCAGCATCGTGGTCTGAATTTTTTTGAACAGGATACGTTGAACGCGGCCAACTATTGGTTATGGGACGGCCCGCCCTTCCGAGGACATCGAGTATGATGTCGCTCTTTTGAAGGGAAGGAGCCGAGCCATGCAGATTTCCATACTCGGTATCGACATCGGAAAGAATAGCTGCAGCGTCGTTGGTGTAGATGACGACGGCGCTGTGGTTGTCCGGCGAACGATGCGGCGACAGACATTGATAAAATTCGTCGAGCAGCTACCGACATGCGTTATTGCGATGGAGGCCTGCTGTGGTGCTCACCATCTTGGCCGGCTCTTTATCGTGAGAGGTCATGAGGTTCGGCTGATGTCGCCGGAATACGTCCGTCCTTATGTAAAGGCGCAGAAGAATGATGACAGAGATGCCGAAGGCATTGCCGAGGCAGCATCTCGTCCGACGATGCGGTTTGTCGAACTAAAGAGCCAAGAGCAGTTGGATATCCAGACGCTGCACCGGGTTCGATCACGGCTGGTTGCGGAGCGAACGACCTTGATCAATCAGCTGCGTGCCGTTCTTCTTGAGAGAGGTGTCATATTCGCCGCAGGCCGCGTGAAGTTCGAGAGCGCTCTGGACGGTCTCCTTGCCGAAGCTGATGAGGTCTTGTCTGTGCGTATCCGCAGCCTGGTCATCGAATTGAGGGACGAATGGCGAATGCTTGATAAGAAGATCGGCGCGGCGAACGCAGAGTTCTTGACACTCGCCAGGCAAAACAGCGCGATGCGCCGCCTGACATCGATTCCCGGCATTGGCGTGCTTAACGCCACGGCACTTGTTGCCGCGATTGGTGACGCCGGCAGTTTTAAGCATGCCCGAGATCTCGGAGCGTGGCTGGGGCTTGTGCCACGACAGTTCACCACCGGAGGCAAGGCACGTCTGCTTGGGATAACAAAGCGCGGCAACACCTACCTGAGAACCTTGCTGATCCACGGAGCTCGAGCGGCAATGCACACGCTCAGTCAAAGTGATACGCCAATCGGGCAATGGCTCCAGACGATGTTGTCCCGAGGCGTCCAGCGCAATGTCGCGATCCTGGCTCTGGCAAACAAGCTCGCGCGGATCGCCTGGGCGGTGTTGCGCAAAGGACAGCCCTATGAGCGGACCTATGGTATAGCTGTAATCTGAGTTATACGCCGCCTCGCTGACCTCGACTCTTTGGCCTTCCCAAAGTGCGGTGAATC